>OODL01001397.1_pt1 | contig 21018 bp, 10 predicted proteins | sample 1671181 | NCBI WGS metagenome assembly OODL01 (sample SAMN06348130, study PRJEB24527) | human gut metagenome | biome: human gut; feature: ankylosing spondylitis patient; material: feces | host: Homo sapiens | place: China | collected 2015-10 | reverse complement strand
TGTGTGTACCGTTTACACATATGATGCGGACCCCGAAAATACTTTGTTTCTTCGTACCGAAATATCGAAGACCGCTCTTTTACGGAGAAAAACGCTTGAAAACGGGGGAATGATCGGAAAATCAGCCGTCGGAAAGGCATGGTCATTACGGAAACCGGAGAGTGTTTTATCATATTCACATTTTACCGGGGATGCCGCCCGAATATTCCGTCAATTCAATTGCAGGCTGTTTCAAAGGCAAGAGCAGTTTGTCGATATATAAGTGTTGGGGAAATGCAAGGTTTCTCGATTGCAACCGGGAATTTTGGCGCCAAGGGAATTACGTTGATCTCTAAGAACACTCAAAGGATAGTCAAGAGCATTCGTAAAAAGACGCCGGGCAAAGTCTGCTCACACCGGACTTTGCCCCGTTTACGACGAGCCGGGCAGCCATCGTTTTGTCAGGGTGTCATGCCCTTAAGGTGTTGGCCGGCACCGTAAGGGTTACACCCGCTTATGAAGAACCCCGCGCTTTATGTGAGGCCCTTTTTATTGCACCAGCAGCTTTTTTTCGTCTCTCCTTTTACGGAAGATTTTTACACACCTGGAACAATCCGTCGGAAGCAGCGATAACCGTCCTCTTCTTTGGGCTGTGCCTTCGATGGTTTTGCAAAGAAAAACAAAGACATATTTCAGCAGCTGCCGAAACGTCACGCCGCAAACGCCTTTTTTGGGCGGTTACGGTTTCTTTCTTTGTACCTGCAACGGCATAAACTTATCCGGCGGACAATAAACGGCTTCTTCTTTGCCGGAAATGATTTTGACCGAAGAACGTCCGGTCTTGACGTTTATGCCTTCAAAAAACAGGCTGACCGGAACCTGCAGCACCTGGCTGATCATCCACAGACGGCTGCCGGACACGCGATTGTTGCCGTTTTCATATTTTTGTACCTGCTGAAAGGTTGTTCCTACCGAGCCGGCCAGTTCGACCTGGCTTACATGCCGAAGCTTGCGGAAATAGCGTATCCGGCCGCCGATAAAAACGTCTATCGGATTAGGCTGGTTGTTTGGCGTGCGGGCACGATAGTTTTTAACAGGGTTAGTCATAGTCTGTTCCTCAAATTTTTTACCAAAAATCTGACCACCTTTCCGTTTTTCGTTCGCAAATAAAACAAAAACCACCAGAAGGTGGTCGGAGAGGTAGAAAAATCATGCATAACTATGATCCCTTAAGCCTTTAAAACCTGAGGGTTTCTGGACATTGCTTAAAGCTCCCCGGCCTTGGCTTGGCAGGGGATATACAAACTGTACGGACAATGCGGCCGACAGTTTCACGGTATGATATCCGCTAATACCGGTTATGCGAGAGCTTTCTACGACTCCGCATCCTCTCGGATGCTGAGCAGCAACATTGCTGCCTGTTTTTCAAGTTAAACAATAATTTTGCCAAAAGCAACAACTATTTGAAGAACGGCAAAAATCCCGACATGCAGGGATACATGTACCCGGCATTTCTTCTCTCACCCCTGCGGCCAAGGATATACACCGCTTTCTTTAAATTAAAGTAAAAACGGAACTTGATAAATATAACAACTTTTATTTTAAAAACGGCAACATCTAACCTTCAATTTTAAAATAAGCTTTTCGGCACGTTTTCCTCCTGCCTGCAGAAAAAACCGGTTTTGCGCACAAAACAAGCAGACTGCTATAAAAGTTTTTAAGCGCATGCCTTACCCGGCAGGAAAAACCGTTTTGTCTTTTGACCGAAAAGCAGCTAAAATGAGAAAAAAGCGAAAAATTGCACCATCGTTTGCCGGCCGTCGAACATAATTACGCCAGCGCCGATCCATTCGCATCATGCGCGGCAAAAGGTTCCCGCGTAAAACACGCGGTTTTTCGTATGCGGATATAATCCTCACGGTGCCGACAATGTCTTAAGGGCATAAGAGGGACTGATAAGGCGATTATTACCAGCTTGCCGTAAACGGATCAAAATCCATAGTCAACTGACTTTTCTCCGCGTTTTCTTTAAGTTGATTTCGGATATACTCGGCTATCTTTTGGGTATTCTTTCCACCGGTATCGACACAGTGCCCTTTACACCAAAACTCTCGGTTTCTATATCGAAATTTCGCATTTCCCCATCTTTCGTATATCATAAGACTGCTTTTACCTTTGAGATATCCCATTATTGAGCTTACCGAAAACTTAGGTGGTATCTCCCGTAACATATGAATATGGTCCGGACAAACTTCGGTTTCAACAATTCCTGCTCCTTTCCATCGGCATCGTTCCCTAAGTATAGCTCTTATTTCCGCCCTAAAACGCCTTTCTGCGATATTTCGGGACGATGGTATTTTCGGGTTCCATATTGTGTGTTCATTAAGACTGCTGCCGGCCCGTATTTCTTACAATGGCAAAGGAATTTTTATATGCAAAGAGCAAAGCGGGAAAGGTGGGAAAAGCGGGAAAAAGAAGGGCAGAAAGAAAGGAAAGAGAAAGAGAAACGAAAAAAGAGGGAAAGCAAAGCAGGAAAGGCGGAAAGAGCAGGAAAAAGAAGGACAGAAAGAAGGGAAAGAGGGAAAGCAAAGCGGGAAAGGTGGGAAAAGCGGGAAAAGGAAGGACAGAAAGAAAGGAAAGAGAAAGAGAAACGAAAAAAGAGGGAAAGCAAAGCGGGAAAGAGGAAAAGAGCGGGAAAAAGAAGAAAAGGAAACGCAAAGAGCGAAATGGAAAAAAGCCGTAAGTTCTCCTCAACCATGCCCCCGGCGCAGGGTTTTCCCGCTACAAAAAAGCCGAAACCTTGGGTTTCGGCTTTGATAAAAAACATGGAAATCCCCGCTCTAAGTAACTTCCGTTACCGCGCGCAGGTTGCCGTCACGGTTGATTTGCACGACTCGCAGTTTATGATGCATTTCCTCAATCGTTTTCTTGCGATCCATGGTCGGATAAGTATGCAGAATACGATCAACAAAAGCCTCGTAAGCGGCGGTCGAACTTTCCGCGTGGATGGTGGCCAGACAGTTGTCGTGGCCGGATCCCATCAGTTCCCAAAGCGCGCCGGCGTTACTGGTGGAAATTTCGCCGCCGATGATCGCGTCGGGCGTAAAACGTACCACCAAGTCGATGATTTTGGCATAGTCGAACTGGTTTGTCTGTTCGGTACGCGACATCACGATATGGGTGCGGTTAGGATGCGGAACCAGCAGTTCGCGCGTATCTTCAATGGTGATGATCCGTTTATGAATATCCAAAATCTTCAGCAGGTTGTTCAAAAACGTCGTTTTACCGGTAGAAGTCGCACCGCTGACCAGAATATGATCGCCGCGCTTGATGCTGAGCAACAGCCGTTCATAAGGATCTTCCGGATCCTTGATCGTTTTCAGCGGATTGATCTGATGAAGCTTTTCCCCCTGCTTCAAACCGTAGTCGCCCAAGCCGAAAGCCACGTCGTCGCTGTGCACGCGGATGGTAAGCGCAATGCCGCCGGTCAGATCTTCTTCGTCATACATCACGTTTTTGCCGCAAATGGCAGAAAAACGGTGTTCGCCGGGAATGCTGGCATAAACCACCGGACTGCCGGCAACCGGATCAAACGGAATTTCATAGGTGTTGGCGACAATATAAAGCAAATCGGTCAGATATTCCTTCGTCAGCTTTTCATCCTTGTACATCACCCAGGGGTAGGCGCGTTTGCCGCGCAGGCGCAGCCAGACCTGGCCGGCGCGGTTGATTGCCACTTCTTCGATATTGTCCTGATTGTACCAGTATGAAAGCGGTCGCAGAACAGATTCCAATACTTCAAAGCTCATGTAACCTCCTTAAAACAACTGCGGTACGCCGCTGCTTGATGAAGACGAAGACGACGAAGAAGACGAACCGCCGCCCATACTCGGCGGAGGCGGAGGCGTTGCTCCGACCGTCGAAGCCGGCGCGCGGCCGGACTGTTTGGCGCTGCTGTCCTCCAGCAGAACCGGCTGAACTTCAGCTTTCTCAGATTCGTAAACGACCTGAGAGGAAGCCGAGCCGCCACCGCCGCCGGCCTGTTTGATCCGACGTTCGGCCGCCTGCGTGGCAATACGGTCCTGCGCTTCCTTATCGTCGATCAGCACGTCTTTCTTCTTCATGTTGGTCGAGGCGTCGGCATCACGCTCCAGCGTTCTCAGCCACAGGTCGACTTTCGGATAGACGATGATACGGGTACCGGCCGGAACATAAGTCAGCGCACGGATGTTGGTCTTGTCGGACAGGATCATTTCAAAAATCTGGTTCATCTGGTCAATGAAATTCTGACGCGCGTCATTGGCCGCCTGTTGACGGGACGTTTCCGAATCCATGGTGCTTTCTTCTTCATCGGTCGCCATCATATAGCTGGTTGCGCTGGTTAAAAGCGTGGTAATCAGCGGCATGCCGTATTTCTTGCCAAGCTGCTGGTCAACATAACCCAGCGCGCCGCCGCGTCCCTGAGCGTCGCCGGTTTCGCCCTGGAAGGTAAACAATACGCCGTCGGGACGGATCAACCGCTGCCAGACAATGGTAATGCGCGCGGATTCCGACGCGGTTTCTGTACCACCGCCGCCGGCAGTACCGCCGAGTTCGCCCATCAGCCGGCTGCCGGCCGGAATGACGATGTTCCTGCCGTCTTCGGCATAGACATTGCGCTCAACAAACGCCGTAATCGGCACCGGATTCTGCGTATCGATGGAACGGGCAATAACAGCCGGAATCGGCTTGTCGGCCAAAATCATTTCGCTCATGTCCACCCGCCAGGAAGAAATAACCTTGTCAATACCCTGTTCCTGCCAATCTTTCTGGTAGCCGTCAAACGCCTCCTTGCGGATGCTGGAACTGATTTTGCCGACGTACATTCCCTGCCGGCGCTCGTTTTGCGCCGTCTGCAAAGCTGCCGCCCGCTGCGGATCATAACGCTCGCCCGGACCAAAACCGCCGCCGGGACCGAGGTTGCCGCCGCCGGTACCGGTGCCGTACGCGCCACCCTGGCCGAAAGTTCCGGCCGGAACGAACATTTCGCCGGTATCGGCTTTTTTGGCCGCTTCTTCAATACCGATCAGCGAACCTTCGCCGTCCACGATCAAACCGTCCGGCAGCAATTTGCCGATAACCGTTCCCTTTTTGTCAACGACATTGCCGTCTTCCAGAATATCGCCCAGATATTCGCCGTCCGGCGTCAACGCAATGTTCAGTGAACGTTTGAACTGACCGACGTCGGCAACCTCTCGCGCGCCGACTTCCGGCAACTCCGCCGGCTGAGCGGGCTGCGGCTTCTCATACCAGTTCAATTTGGTATTGCCGATTACCGAACCGTCCAGACTGATGGCCGAACCGTCTTTGTTCAGCTGACCGATGACATTGCCGCGGGCGTCAACGATTTCCCCGCCTTCAACCGCTTCACCGAGAACGTTGCCGTTAAAATCAAGCACTTTTCCTTTGGCGTCGACATAACCGATAACTTTGTTGTTTTTGTCATAAACCAGTTTGCGCTTTTCTCCGGCCATGCCGATTACATTGCCTTCGCCGTCAACGACGGAACCGTCGGCCTGCAATTTGCCGATAACTTTTCCGTCCTTGTCAAGTACGTTACCGTTGACGTCAATATGCCCCAGAACCCTGCCGTCGGCAGCAACGGCAAGCTGCTGCTCGTCGGCGCTGACGCGGCCGATCACCCTGCCCTTGGCGTCCACCGCCTGCAACCGGGGCGAAACATAACCGATAATGTTGCCGTCCTTGTCATAAATGGGCTGTCTTTTCACCGCTTCGTAAAACTGCAGCGGCCGGGCGCGGGCAATCACTTCGCCGGCGGCGGAAATGATGTCGCCAGAGGAACCCAGAGTGCCGACCAGCTCGTTTTCCGCATTCAGAACCCGGCCGTCGAGCCTCAGTTCACCGAGAATGGCGTTTAAATTGTCACGGATATGGAAATCACGGTTGCCGCGGCCGACCGCTTTGCCTTCCTTGTTGACCAGAAAACCTCTGGTCAGGGCGCCAAGGTTCTGATTGCCCAGCGACAGCACCTGTCCGTCGGCGGTAATATAGCCGCTGACCAGATCATTGTTGTCGTAAATATACATGTCGTAAAGGGCATATCCCGCCTTTTCGCCGCCGATGATGACATTGCCGTCGAAATCGACCATGCCGCTCTTTTCGCCGCGGCCGTTGATCACTTCCGCCTTGTCGTTGACGGTACCGATCAACTTGTTGTCATTGCCGAAAGCAAAACGGTATTTGAACAAAATTCCGGTCGGCAGCCCGGTTTTGGAGCTGACCGAATCGTCCGGACGAATATAGCCGATGACGCTGTTTTGCGCATTAATTACGGTACCGTCGAGCGTTGACCGGCCGGTAATCACATTGTTGAAATTCATCACCGGCGCCACTTCCACCCGTTTGCCCGTCAATGCGCCTTTGCCGTCCAAAAGCTGACCGCGGCGATTGATGCAGCCGAGATTCTGGTTGGCGTAATTCAGCACCTTGCCGTTGGCGGCAACGGTGCCTACCGTATTGCCGTTAAAGTCAATTACCGCACCCGGTGTTACCGCATGACCGATAATCGTATTGTTGACGGAAAACACCTGTCCGTTGGGCAAAAGACGTCCCATGTTGACTTCGCGATAGTTGCGGACTTCGCCCTGCGCCGCCGTCACTCCGACAAACTCGCACCGCTCATCAATCACCGGCATATAAGAAACGGCGCCGCCGACAACAATGCCGCCGTTGTCAAAAACAACATCGCCCGCACCGGCTTTGCCGACGACGGAAGCGCCCGTGTCGCGAACCGTTCCGCTGCTGTCGACATAACCGATAAAACGTCCCTGAAAACCAAGCGCCAGGCTGCGGGCACGTGCTTTGCCGACAACCGGCATCATGGCGTTCGGGTTATTCAGGTCGGAAACGACTTCGTCATCGGGCAAAATTTTGCCGACGGTCTTTAACGACTTGTCGAGCAGCATGTTGCCGTCCGCCAGAATGCCCAAACTGTTGCCCCGGTCGTCAACGGCATAACCGACGTCGATGTTTTTGCCAAGAATCAGGTTTTTTTCATCCACGCCGTAGCCGTATTGCGTCAGCCGGCCGCCGATTACCGCGTTGTTATTGACCATTTCTCCGTTCGGATGCACAAAGGCGACCGTCCTGCCGCTCAAATTATAGATTCCGCCCAGCGGCAGCAGATTGCCGTCGATGCCGCCGTCCGCATTATAAACATAACCGAACGGCGACAGAAATTTCTTTTCTTCTCCGTTGACATAGGCGGACCCGATACCGTTGACACCCAGCGCCCGGTTTAAGGAATCGACGACCAGGCGGGTTTCAAAAGTCATGCCGATGCCGCGGCCGTTATAGTCGGAAGCGCGGCTGCCGTAAACGGTGCCGACAGGCGTGCCGCCAAGGAGAATTACTTGTCCGTTTCTTAAAGCGTGGCCTTTTAAGGTGCCGCGATAGTCAAACACCGGGCCGGTTACCGCCAACCGGCCGATTTCGGCCCCGTCGGCGCCGAAAACCAGTCCCCGCGGCCCCATGGTGCCGATAAAATTGCGCGCTTTGGCAATCCGCCCTTCCGGCATAATGCGGCCGACATATTTGCCGGCGGCGTCGGTCACCGTCGACGCGATGTCCGCCATATAGCCGATAACTTCGCCTTTGGCGTCGGCAACGGTACCGTCAATCAGCAGGCGTCCGATCACCTTGTTTTTGGCGACGACCTCACCGTTGTAAGTTACAAAACCGATATATTTGCCACCGTTATCGAAAGCATAGCCCGATTTGACGATGCGGCCGATAATCTTATCCTGATTGTCGTAGGCAAAACCGTTGGCTTTGATCAGGCCGATCGCCTTGCCCTCAAAATCCGTCACTTTGCCGCCCGGAGCAATGCTGCCGATAAACTTGCCCCCCGCGTCAATCACCATTTTGGAGGAAATCAGCCGGCCGTCGATCACATAATCGTTGCCGACCCGGCGATAAGCATAACCGTCGGGGGAAACAAAGCCGATGTTCTGTCCCTGCAGATTGGAATACAAACCGTCACCGGTCAGCCGGCCAACGGTTTCGCCGCTGTCAGAATAAACCAAACCGGGAAACAGCACCGCGCCCAAAACCGAAAAGCGGTCGTCGACGACCAAACCGTTGGGCAGCACCTTGCCGACGATTTTGCCGGTGGCCAGACGCACGGTACCGTCATTGTTCACCTTGCCGAGCAGACGGTTGTCGTTGCCGATGGCAATCCCTTTCGGCACCACGCCGCCGATTAGGTTGCCTTCGAAATTGACGATCAAACTGTCGGCCGTAATGTTGCCGATCAGCTGGTTTTCAAAGCTGACGACTTTGCCGTCGGGGATCACTTTGCCGATCAGGTCGCCGTTGAAGTCAATGGCGGTGATTTCCTGAGCCGAAGCAACGGAAACGCTAAAAGCCAGACAGCCGACTGCCGCTGCGGTTTTCACGGATAACGTCAAGATTTTGCCCAACTTAAGTTTCAATGCTAGTTCCTCCGATTTTTAGCCACTTCCTGCAAAGCGTAGCCGGCGACTTTTTTATCCAGATTGACAAACGAACCGTTGCTCTTCAGGTAGCCGATAATTTTGCCGTCGCGGCCGATGACGCTGCCGTCATAACGCAGGCGTCCGGCATACTGGCCGTCATTGCCGAGAATGGTGGTACCAATCTTATAAATCCGCCCCAGAACGGCGTCGTTATTGTCCACCGCCAGGTCGGAAGACAGGCTGCGGCCGATCACTTCGCCGCTGCGGCCGGTGACAATGCCGGCAAAGTTGACGCTGCCGACCACTTTGTCCGCGTCATCAATAACAATGTCGCCGTCGATCACTTCGCCGATCAGCTTGCCGGAATTGTTGATCACGCTGCCGTCGGACAAAACCCGTCCGATATTGATGTTCAAGACGTCAATCACGCTGCCGTCGGGCATGACCGCGCCGATCACCTTACCGCCGAAGTCAATGACCGCGCCGCGTTTGAGCAGACTTAGGTTCTTGTCGGTCGAACCGCCCGGCAAAATGGCGGTTACGTTGTTGTTTTTAAGGTCGATTACGTCGCCCAGGGAATTGACCCGCCCCTTGTAGGCGCCCCAGATGTCAATGACGATATTTTCGGGGATAACCTCTCCGACCACTTCCAGATCCGAATTCAGCACTTTGCCGTCGGAAGAACTGCGACCGACCGTTTTGCCGTCAAAATCCACTACCCGGCCGTCGGTCAGGCTGTAACCGAGAAACGCGCCGTCATAGCCGATGGCCGCGCCGCGTTTGAGCACCGCCCCCTTGTATTCGCCGTTTGCGTCAAAGAAGACGCCTTTGGCATCAACCCGGCCGAGTCTTTCGCCGAAACGGTTGACGACTTCGCCGTTGTAGCCGGTCTGGCCGACGATATTGCCGTCAAAATCGGCAATCAGCCCGGAAGCCGCGGGATTGCCCGGCACATGGTTGTAAAAGCTCATGCCGTCGCTGTACATTTTGCCCATTGACACGCCTTTGGCATCATAGACGTATCCGTCGGGGAACAAATGACCGATCAGTTTGCCGGAAGGGTTCAGCACCGCCGTTTTTTCCGGCATCGCCACGCCGATGATTTTGTTGTTTTCGTCAACCAGGACATTGTGAGCCAATAATTTTCCCGCCGACTGGCCTTTGATCGAAACCCGTCCGCTTTCGTTGACCATGTTAAGGAAATTTCCTTCCAGATCATAAGCGTAGGTATTTTCAAGCACCCGGCCGACGTAGCCGCCTTTCTTGTCAAACACGTCGCCGTAAGTGCCGACGCAGCCGACCGCTTCTCCCTGCGGAGAAAACACCAGTCCGTTGGAGTTGACCGTTCCCAGGAAATTGCCGTCATAAGAAAGCGCTATGCCCGAACGGGAAACGCCGCCCACGATCTCGCCCTTCTCGTCCAAAACGGTACCGTCCGGATTAACGCAGCCGACATAGGAACCGCCGCCGTCGCGGACAATGCCGTCGGTATCCACCTCGCCGATCATGGTGCAGGTATTGTCAAACACCAGACCGGGGGTGACCACTTCGCCGACGTAGGCGCCGCTTTCGTCCACCACCACGCCGTCGGCGTTGACCTTGTATCCGGTATCTTCGTTAGACTTGCGGATTACGCCGTCTTTTTCCAGATAACCGATGTTTTTGCAGCCCAGACCGACAACCAGCCCGCCGCGAACCAGCCGGGCGACGATTTTGGAGCCGGAGGGGTTTTTCACCAGTCCGTTGGAGAGAATGCGGCCGACGATTTGTTTGCGGTCGTTTTCAACCGTTCCGTTTGAATTGACCTTGCCGAGAATTTCCCCCTGCGGGGTAACCGGAATCATCTGTTCCTGAATCAGGCGTCCGAGGATCGTCTGCGTGCTGTTGACCACATTGCCGTTTTCGTCGACATAACCGACAATGTTGCCGTCCTTGTCGTAAACTTCACCGTTTTTGCCGACATAGCCGCTGATTTTTCCGAACTTGTCAAGCACGATCTGAGAGAAACCGGCAACTTCGCCGATCGGATTGCCGTCCAGGTCGACAATGGTGCCGTCGGGCAGCATTTTGCCGATGACGTTGCCGTTGAAGTCCACCACGTTGCCGTTTTCGTCGACGTAGCCGATGACGTTGCCGTCCTTGTCGTAGGCCAATTTGCGGTTAACCGTTCCCGCCCGGCCGATGACGTTGCCGTTTTCGTCGACGATGGTGCCGTCTTCCAGCATTTTGCCGATGACGTTGCCGTCAAAATCGACCACGTTGCCGTTTTCGTCAATATAACCGATAATGTTGCCGTCCTTGTCATAAGCCAGACGCTGATAAGCCGGACCGGCTTTGCCGATGACGTTGCCGTTTTCGTCGACAATGGTGCCGTCGGGCTGAACCTTGCCGATGACGTTGCCGGCAAAATCGACGACGTTTCCGTTCTCGTCAATATAGCCGATAATGTTGCCGTCTTTGTCGTAAGCCAGCCGGCGGCCGCTGTTGTCAACCCGGCCGATGACGTTGCCCTGTCCGTCGACCAGACTGCCGTCGGGCAGCAGTTCGCCGATTTTTTTACCGTCGGCGCCGATGACGCTTCCGTCGTCGTCAACATACCCCATAACCTTGCCGTCTTTGTCATAAGCCAACAGGTTGCCGGCCGTTCCGGCCGAACCGATTTCCTCGCCGCGAAGGTTGACCAAAGTGCCGTCCGGACGGCTGCGGCCGATGGTGTTGCCGTCAAAGTCGACGACGTTTCCCTTTTCGTCGACATAGCCCATTACGTTGCCGTCCTTGTCATAAGCCAGCCGGCGGCGGACACTCTTGGCATCCAGGTTTTTGTCTGCGATAACGTTGCCGTTTTCGTCCACCCGGCCGACCACTTCGCCGTTGGCGTCGACCACGCTGCCGTCGGGCATAACCACGCCGATGATGTTGCCGTCGCCGTCTACCGCCACCTGGCCGGATTTGGTAACATGACCGATAACGTTGCCGTCGGCGTCAACCACTTCGCCTTTTTCGTTGACGCGGCCGATCACGTTGCCGTTCAGGTCGACTACCGTACCGTCGGGCATTACCCGGCCGATAATGTTGCCGTTTTCGTCATAAACATAGCCCATGTCCACCGCTTTGCCGACCACGTTGCCGTCATTGTCGACCACCGTTCCGTCGGGCAGCATGCGGCCGGTAACGTTGCCGTCGACGTCAACCATCGTGCCGTCGGGATTGACATAGCCGATTACGTTGTTGTTGTCGTCGTAAACCAGTTTACGGTTGTTGGCAACGCCTATGATGTTGCCTTCCCCGTCCACCGCCAGACCGTTCTCGTTTACCCGGCCGACGACATTGCCGTTTTCATCATAAATATAGCCGTCCTCATCGGCATAACCGATCACGGCGCCGCCCGGACCGACGATTGCCCGCTGCATTTTCTTTGCCGTCGGGGCGGCTGCCGTCCCGCTGCCGGACGCCCCCGGAACGGTTTCGCAGAAATTGCAGTCTTCCTTATTGACGGCATTGCCGTAAACCGGTACTTTTTCCGCCTTGGCGCTGTTTTGGGAAACATTGCTTTCGTGCCAGGAAACGATAAAGTTGTTTTGCACGTTTCCGGCCACAACCGGAGTCCAGCTCATGGTAACGTCACAGGTTTCCTTGCCGCGCAAAAGCTTGCCGCTGCAGTTGTCGTTGAACTCAAAGCCGTCAAAGGGTGCTTCCGCCAGCTGAACCGATACGATCATCACCGAGGTTTTGCCGTTGGTGCCGAGCGTCAGGACGTTTTTGGCATCGGTGCCGAGCACCACCTGCCCCAGCGGAACCGGGTTCGGGGTCGTCGTCAGCGGAACCTCCGTATCGCCCACGGTGCTGAACTCTATGCTTTCCTGCACGGGAGTGTTGTCAACGACATTTAAAGCGTCATCGTTGTCGGTGAAAACCGGCTCTTCGTATTCATCAATCGGCTCGTCGCTTGAAAACAGAAGATACAAACCGAAAAGGAAAACGACGAAAGAAGTAATACCAACCGCAAGAATTATGCGGTTGGTTTTTTTGATATAGCTTTCAGAGTGTGTTAAAACTTCTTTGCTCATTGGGTCCTGACTACGCTGCAAAAGACGCCGTTTCTGCCCAGTTTGCTGCACACGCTGTCACCTTCGTCCAAGGTTTTGACCGGTCCGATGCGCAGATGGAAGAGCTCTTTGCCCTGTCCGTCCGCCGGCGCGTCAACTGAGAAGAACGGGTCATAGTTCTTCAAAATTTTGGAATATTTAGAGGACAGGTTGTCCCATAAATTTTCCAGGTTGTCCACATTGGCATCGGTGCCGAGCTCAATCGAAATGTTGGAGCCTCCGTCGGCAAATCCCGATCCGTAACGATACTGGCTGGCCAAATTGCTGGCCGCGGCATCAAATTCCTGCGTATTTTTGATCCGGCGCATCTTGGAGTAATCGAAGTCGCCGCCCTGACCGTTGCCGGCACCGAAGGCGCCGCCGGCCTTGTATCGGATGGTAACCCCTTCGCCGTTATTGCCGCCGCTGTATTCGGGAACAATCATCTCGGACGAACCGGCATTGACATCAACCTGTCCTTCCACATAATTGCTGCCGAAACCGTCCGGATAGCTGGCCGAGCCGGCTTTTCCGCGTTTGCCTTCCGGCAGGGCGCCCGGAACGTCCCATTCCTTGTCGGTAATGTCGTCGGCATAACTGATATTATCCAATCCGACCTCATCGGACCTGCGAAGTTTCAGGCAGACGATACGCTTGCCGTTGCGCAGAACCATGTCGCCGATCGCCTCGACGATGATCAGGCGGTTGTTCGGCCCTTTGGTGCGGAATCCGACCGGAACCTCAACCCGCTCGACAATCAGGGTGACGATCGGACGCTGGGTCATGTTGAGCGCCTTTTCGCCCAGATCGATATAAGTGAAAATGTCGTCGCGCCATACGCGTTCCGGCGCAATGACAACATCATCCGGGTTGGGAACGTAAACTTCAACGTCAAAACGGAACTGTGTCGGATCCAGCGGAATGCTTTTGATCCAGTCGTTTTTCTGAAATCTTTTGGTAAAGGTGGAATCTACCGACTTGCCGCCGTTGCCGTAATATTTGCTGGCGTTGACGCGGCCGGAAGACGAACCGCCGGAACCGAGCGTCCCCGCCCCGCCGGCGCCGTCGATCACGTCGATGTCAACGATCGCGTTGGTCAGGCGCTCGGTATTGACGCCTTCGCTGCGGACATAAAACACATAACGGTTGCCCGAACGGCCGAAAACGATAATGTTGGTGTCAACGCCGACGTTGGCGCCCTTGCGGGGATAAAGCAGCAAGGTGTTCGGCCCCGAAATCTGTCCGTCAAAAGTCGCGTTGTCGCCGATGTAAATGTCCTCGATCATTTCCCATTCAGGGAAGTTCAACAAAGTGATCATGCCCTCGCGCAGGCGCAGCGGCAAAACCAGATCCGGCGACCAGTAATATTTCGAATAAGCCGGTTTGCTCTGCCCTTCGCCGAGGTTCTGCAACGGATCAAGCCAGGCGCTCTGCATCATGCCGAGAGAGTTGAAGCCGGCATAGCCCATGTCCATCGGCTGGTACTGTCCCTGCGACTGGTCCGCGTTCTGGTCCATGCTGTTGATCGTGGCCTGGGCGAAAGCCTCCGCGGCAAATGCGACGGCAAACAAACTTAATACACTTATTTTTACAGACTTTGATAACATTATCTTTATCCACCTTATTTTACTTTGTTGTAAGTCAGCGAGTATTGGTACACCGTAAAGCCGACCGGGTTTTTCAATCTTCCCTTGAATTTCACTCTCTTGCTGCGGTAGCCGACTTTCAGGCTGGCCGTCCAGTAATTGATCTCCGGCGCTTTGGAATCCGGATACATGTCGCGCGTTTCATATTCCACCTGCCAGATCCCCGACCCCAGTTCGTTAACCGTCATAATCCGCACGTCGCGGATCATCTGCCGGGTGCGGATCAGTTCCAGCGCGCGGTTGGCCGTATTTTCCACAAAATCTTTGTAAACCGCGGGGCTGGACATTTCCTCAATCATGCCGCCCGGCATCCAGCGGGCTTCCACTTCCGGAATGTCGCGGTTAAAAGAACTGCGCAGCAGCACATATTCGCGGACGAACACTTCGGTAATTTCCTTTTCGTCCTCCATATCGCGGTTGACCGGCTGAATGTTATAAACCTGCTCCTGCTTGTTTTGAAAGGTGAGCAAAAACGGTTCTACCCGGTACAATGGTATTACCTGCGCGATCGCCAGCAACAGCACGATGTTGCAGCAAAGACTGACCGCGGTAATGATGGCAAACGCGCGCGCCGTCCACAAATAGCGTTTTTCGGCGACGTTGGCGACAAAGGCGTCCTGAGAAGACGCCGGCGATTCCGGCCGCCGGCCGCGTCCGGCCAGCAAGCGCTGATTTTGATTGTTTACCCCCAACTGCTGTACCATGCCGGCAACTTTCCATCAGATCGTTTCAACAAACCAGTCGGGCAGCATTTTCGGCAGCTCGACCTGCATGCAGGCGCAGGGAGAAAGCTTCAGTTCGTCCGACGCGCGGCCGATGCCGACCGGTTCCGGTTCATAATAGGAGCCGAACAGGCCGCAGGCCGAGAGCAGCAAAAGAATCAGGACCAACATTACATTTTTATACATCGAAACATCCTCGTTTATGATAAGATATATTGAAATTAAACTTTTTTTTCGCAAAAGTCTAACATTTTTTAAATAAACTCTGATCTGCTTACGTTATAGAACAAAATGGTTAACAAATTTACAAGAATTCGACTTCGCTTTGCGAATATCTGGTAACCGTAAAACCGAGAGGATTAAGCAGACGACGGCCCATAAAGGCGCGTTCGGGAATGAAATAGGAAGTGACCGAAGCGGTCCAATAGTGAACCCGGAGAAACAACGCGCCGGTTTCCGTATTGCGGCGGCGGGCGGAAACTTCGTAAGTTTTGAAATCCACCTTCCAGACCGGGCTTTTTTCGCCGCCCACGCGGCCGATCGAAATGATTTCCACTTCCTGGCTGGTCTGGTTGTCGGTGATGTCTTTCCAGATACCTTCCCGATATTTGGCAAATTCGTCAAATACCTGCGGCGCGGAAAGATAATTCAGAATGCCGCCGGCATACCAGCGCACCATCATTTCGCGCTCGTCGTTGATGATGGTGTTGCGATACATGACATATTGGCGGACGAAGGTTTCCATCATCATTTTTTTGGAAGCCATGTCGTGGGCAATCGGTTCATAGCGGACGATCTCGTCCGAAGAACTCTGGTCAATGATCAGGAAAGGCTCGACCGTCACTTGCGGCGCCAGGTTGAACAAAGAAAGAGACGCGGCCAGAAACAAAAGCAGCGAAGCGGCGGAAGTGACGATAAAGAAACGGGAAAGCCACAGATAATACGTCATCTTGGCGCTGACCTTTTCCCGTTCCCTGTCGCCGACAAAACGATATTCCCTGCCGTTTTTGTCGGTAATGGCCAGAATTTTGCTGCCTTCAAGAATTTTACTGAATTTGTTCATCTCTTACTTTCGTTAATACGCGGTGCAAAGCGGCTTCTCATAGTTGTCGATCTCCTTGCGGATGGCGTCGAGAGCTTCCTGCTGCGACTTTTCCATCACTTCCTGATTGGCCTTTTCGCTGATGATCGCTTCGCTCAGAGAACTGCCGGCAGCGGTCGAATTTGTCAGATTGACCAGCGCCTCCTGGTCCTGAACCAGCGCCGCCCGCGTATTTTCCACCTTGTCGTAGCGCTCTTTGACAACCGGGTTGGCGTTGTTGACGGTTGAAATATCCGAAGCCGCCAGACCGACCAGATTGCTCTTGTACTCAATCAGCTTATTGCGAATATAAGCGTATTCCTCGTCGTTGGCAAGATTAAAGTCGTCGGCAAGCTTGAATCCCATCTCAGACAGCATTTCCCTGATCGTTTCCCTGGCGTCGTCAATGCTCAGCTGCAGCTCGTCCATGTTTTTACGAATGCTGTTTTCCTTGTCCACGAAATGCAGGAAATTCCCGATCTGATTGTTGGCATACATCGACTTCTGATATACGTTGTCACGCACTTCGTATTTGAAGTTGTCGCCGTTTGCCTTGTCTTCCAGTTCCAGCATGCGTTCATAGACGTTGTAGGCCGCATCGTTAAACTTCAGCTTGCGGCCGCTGTAGGCAAAAAGCGTTCCCAGTTCGGAAGGCGAAACAACGGCCGGCGTTTTCTGGGTGCCGGCGCGGACGCTTTCGTCCAGCTCCAGATCGGTAACCGTGTAATAAAGCGTTCCCCTGACGGAGATGTCACCGCAGACCGGCCTTTTCGGGGAATCCACGGGACTGACGAGATATTGTCCGCTGGTTTGCGCCAAATCCACCTTGGAAGAAGCAATGTCGATCGTATAATTGCCGATCCGGCAGGGATAAAGCGTGCCGCGCATCAGATATTTGCTTTCTCCGCCCTGTTCCAAGAGAGAAGTCAAATTCAGCCCTTTTTCGACAAAGGCGTCGTCGGCCAGCATCTGCCGCCAGATACCGGGGATTTCTCCGCCGTATTCAAGAATCGAAGACTTGGCCACAATTCCGTCATTTGTCTTCCGGATATTTTTATAATCCGTCGCGTCAAAATGAACGATGTCGCGCGGCGAAGGATAGTGCTCGAACTCGGGCGCCTTCGGCGCGGCAAAATCGCGCGGTTTGGCCGGCAGACCGACAAAATATTCACTGTCCGCCGCCTTACAGGAAACCTTGCCGCAGATCTGTCCCGTGATCGCCGACGTCAGCGCGCCGGACAACATTGAGGCAACCGACGAGGACGCGCCGTCGCCGACGACGGAAACCGCGGAACGGATAAACTGCTCGCGGGGCATGTTCTTCAGGTCGTCGATCAGCTCCTTATGGCGTTTGACAACCACTCCGTTATTTTTGGTTTCGTACAGTCCGTCGCCAAGGTTGTACATATCCTGACGCGCCTTGTCGATCAGCTTGACCGCATAACCTTTGGCATCGGAAACCAAACTGTCGGCATCGGAAATCACGCTGCTCAAACCAAAGCCGTCGATATCAAGTTTGTCGACCAGCGCGGCCAGCGTAGGCGCTTTCGCACCGGCGGCGGCGCTTTCCAATTTGGCGTCGTATTCCGCTTCGACGACGGATTTGCGGTTCAGATAATCCTCTTCGATCGAGGCAATTTTTTCGTTTACCGAATCAATTTTCTTGTTCAGTTCGTCCCGCTGTCCCTCATAAGTTTTGACCTCCGCCCGCAACTGTGTCGCCGTCGCCATGTTTTCGGTCATTTGCCTGCTGCCTTCGGCAAAATCGCTCCGCGCCATTTCGTACAATACGGAATCGTCGGTGGTGCCGCGGTTGTTCATCAGCCTGATGTTGCTGTACGAACTTTCAGCCTTGGCGTTACCGGAAGCGGCTTCCGAATCGGCCAGACTGATCTGATCGTTCAGTTCGCTGATCTTTGCCGCAACCTTATCCAGTTCGGCCGACAGTTTTTCCTTGGAAGCAAGATAAGGTTTGAGCGCCGCTTCGCGGGCACTGTCGACTTTGGCAACCGCCGTCATCTTTTCTTTAACCAGTCCGCTCGCGGCGGTTCCGCCGGAACCGTTCTCCGATATATATCCGGCCAGCCGCTGCAAACCGCGCTGAGCCGCGCTTTTGGCGGTTCCGTCGGGCCGGTCGTCGTTGATAAGCTGGGCAATTTTCAGCGCAACGGAAGTCAGATCCAGATTGCGGATATAGGTTTTCATATTTTCATATTTGCCGTCGATATACTGATTGTAAAAGCTCTTCTGATCCTGCCACAACGGGTAAGGATGAGCTGCCTTGCCGTAAACCGGACTGTCGGAATACTGGTCTTCGGCCAGAATTTTCGCCGCCTGGGCGCCGATCTGCCAGGTAACCAGTTCCACCTCGCGGGCCGCGGCGGAAAATTCTTCTTCCTTGCTCGGATTGGCCAACGCGCTGGCAGAATCCATCGCCGCCGCCTTTTCGCTGACGCTCTCAAGGCTGGCAAGGTCGCCGCTGTCTGCTTCCGCGCCCAAATCCAAAGTGGCAAAAGAGTCCGTGTCAAGTCCCGCGGTCTTGTCGGCATTGGCAACCTGATAGGCGGCAACCGCCCATCCCGAAAGCCCGGTTCTGCTGTCATAATCCGTCGGATCGGCCGGCGCCGCCATCGTTCCGTACCAGACTTTTTCCGGCTGGTCGTAACGGCGGCCGAGATACTGAACAACGCACTGATCCGAGGAGGCAACCGCCTGCGCCGCCTTTTCATGCATTTGTTTAAACAGTTCATACTGGCGGAAGATATTGCGGTACGTGGGCAGCAGGCGGATCGTATTATGCGCCTTGAGCGCCTCGTTCAACGATTTCTGCGCATCGGAAATAACCCCGAGATCGGCCAGTTCCTTTTCGCTGCCGGCCATTAAAGACTTGGCTTCGGGCGCTTCCGGCACGGCAAAATTGACTTCAGTATAGGAACTCCGCTTTGTTTCCGTATCTTCGGCTTCTTCCTCCTCTGCCGCCGCCGATGCCGTACTGCCGCTGACAAACTGGGCAAAAGCCATTTTGCTGCTGAAATAGCGCGAGGCCGCGGATTTTTTCCCTTCGCCTTCCGCGCTTTCTTCCTGATACGGCGCGGGGAGGATCGTCTTGCGGTAAATCGCGCGGGCAACGTAATACTGGGAATAAAGCGCCATCACTTCTTCGGTAACCTTCAGCACGTCGTTGAATTTCTTATGCGCCAGATAGAGGTTGTAATAGTTGCCGTTTTCATCCGAAGAGGACATTGAACCGGCATTGCCGCCGGAAGGGGCGATCGCATCTTTCGAGAAATTGTCGATTTCCGTACGCAGGCTGTTCAACTGGGCTTCCAGCTTTTTCGACGCGGTCTGGATTTCGATCATGGTATCGTAATAAAATTCGGCCGCTTCCTTCTCGTAAAACCGGTTTACCCGCTGGTCGGAAGAAGGATATTGCAGAAACAGCTCGTTAATCGCGGTCTGAACGGCGGCCGGATCATAGATGTCCACCGAGGTTTCTTCGGCAAACTGCTTGGTCCCCGGCACTTTTTCGGCCGCATTTTTGCGTTTGGTGAAATAAGAGCCGATGCTTGCCTTCAGTTTGGTCACCTTTTCCTTGGCATATTTGACCGCTTCGTCGGCCGCCGTCTGAATCTGCTCAAAAACAGGCGTAATCGCCGCGGCGGCATCGCCGCCGAAGTCAAAAGAAACGCCGCCCACCAACTGGGAACGAGCCGGAGAACTCAGGCCGAGCATCCCCGATACCAGCAGAATGCCAAGATAAAATTTACTGTTTTTTCTCATCATTCCCGTCCCCCGTTGTTTCAGTGTTTTCGCCCGCCTCGTCCGTACCCGCGGTCATGGTTTTGCGGCCTTCCGTCAGAATGTTTCCGCTGCTTGGCGTAATTTCCTTTTCAAGCTTTTCCAGTTTTTCCGGCTTTGCACCGCCTTCCGCTTCCAGTTCGGCAGCCGTCGGCGGGGTAAAACGATAGTTGTCAAGGTTGAAATCACCGGCCGCCTGAACCGGATCCGCGGCGTTGAAATTCTCCAGCGCCAGATCCCTGGCCACGTCAAGCTGCATTTTCTGCAGCAGAATTTCGGTAAAGTTCAGCAGCGCCTGAATATTGTCCGTTTTCATCTTTACCAGCGTTCCGACGGCACCGCCCAGACTTTCAAACTCTGCGGTCGACAGTTTGCTTTTGGCCGCTTTTTCATTGTCTTTGACCAGCGTCGATTTTATCAGCATCGCCCGTCCCGCGGCTTTGCCGAGCATTTGATAATAGTTGACCCGGTAAATTGCGGCATACGTCGCCATCACGTGGGTATCCACCTCCGTATCGGCGCCCGGCAGCAGCGTTTCCGCCGTCCGGTTCAGGTCTTCCGTCGAATCGTAATTGTCGGAAATCGTCGTAATCGAAGAAACCAGTTCGCTCGCCTTGCCCCGCAGTTCGCTGATCTGGTCGCTCAGTTTGCCGACTTCCTTTTCCGTTTTGCGGTTGATCTTCCGGGTTTCCTTGATCAGTTTTTGCGAAATCTTTTTCTTTTCTTTTTCGTTTTTCTCAATTTGCTTCTGATATTTTTTAATGTTTTCCGGATCTTCGACGATTTTTTTGTTCAGTTCCCTCGTGTTTGCGTCCAGTTCGGAAATTTTGGCGTTGGCTTCGCGGGCTTTGGCGGTAATTTCAACCGCCGCGTCTTCCTTGACCTTGGTCTGCTCGGCTTCCGCCTCGCTCATTTTATCCAGCGTTTCGCCGAGGTTGTTAAGGTTCACGTTTTTAAAATCGTTCAGCATTTTTGTGGCAAACTCATAAGCCTCCTTGGCGCCCTGGCCGTAGGTGATGGCCGTCTGTACGATGGCCGCCTGCTGCAGTCCCTTGCCCGCGGTTTGCGAACTGGTATTGCCGTAGGAAACGATTTCGTTGCCGATGGTGCTGGCATCCAGCTTGAACGGCGGCAGCAAAAAGGCTTCGGCCGAAAAAGACCGTTCGGGACGATATGTTTGTCGCGATTTCGGTATGAACTATCTGTCGAGTG
>OODL01001387.1_pt1 | contig 21118 bp, 19 predicted proteins | sample 1671181 | NCBI WGS metagenome assembly OODL01 (sample SAMN06348130, study PRJEB24527) | human gut metagenome | biome: human gut; feature: ankylosing spondylitis patient; material: feces | host: Homo sapiens | place: China | collected 2015-10 | reverse complement strand
CCCACCGCCTCGCAGTCCCGGCCCTCCGTCACGAAGGACACCACGCCGGTCTGGTTCCGGAAGTCCCCGTCCCGGAGCACCCGGACCCCCGGCAGACTCTCCAGACCCCGGGCGGCCCGCAGGGCCACCTGCCGCTCCCGGGCGGCGATGGTCTCCACCCCCTGCCGCCGGACGAACCGGATGCCCTCCAGGAGTCCGGCTATACCCGGCATATTGTGGGTCCCGGGCTCCAGCCGGTCCGGCAGGTCCGGGGGCATATCCTGCAGGCGGGACATGCTGCCGGTGCCGCCGTAGAGCAGGGGCTTCCCCTCCGCCCCGCACAGCAGCAGTCCCGTGCCCTGGGGGCCGTACAGGCCCTTGTGACCGGGCATGGCCACAAAGGCCGCCCCCCACCCGGCCAGGTCCACCGGCAGCACCCCCGCCGACTGGGAGGCGTCCACGATCAGGGGCGTATCCGTCTCCCGGCAGCATCGGGCGATGTCCTCCACCGGCAGCACCGCCCCAAACACGTTGGAAACGTGGGTGCAGATCACGGCCCGGGGCCGCTTCTGCCGGATGGCCCGGCAAAATTCCTCCGCCGCCAGGTCCGGCCGGAAGGGCGGCGTGTCAATCACCGTCACGGAAAGCCCCGGGATGGCGTGCAGGGGCCGGGTGACGGCGTTGTGCTCGTATCCGGAGATCACCACCCGGTCCCCGGGACCCAGCAAAGACCGGATGGCCAGGTTCAGGCCATGGGTGGCGCTTCCGGTGATGACGACGTTTTCCGGCTGGGGGACTCCCAGCAGCTCCGCCGCCTCCTGGCGGCACAGATAGGCCGTCTCCTCGGCCAGGTGGGAAGCCGGATAGCTCCCCCGGCCCGGGGAGCTCATGGTATGCGCCGCCCGGGCCATGGCCCGGCCCACAGCGGCGGGTTTTTCCAGGGTGGTGGCCCCGGCGGCGAAATAGATCATTGCGCCGCCTCCCGATACCCCTCCTGCGTATGATGATAAACGGCCAGGGGTGTAATCCCCGCCGATTTCAGACAAGACAGCGCCTGCTCCAGCGTCCCGGGCCGCAGCCGCACCCCATAGGCGCAGCCCCGGTCCGTCAGTCCCACAGGGGCGCGCATCAGCGCGCTCCGGATGCCGCAGCCGCCAAGGGAGCGCACCATGTGCTGAGCCTGTGTGATGGAGCGGGCCAGCAAAAGTTCATGGTCCATGCATATACCTCCTCACAGGGCAGTCTATGCCCGCCGCGCCCCGCAGGTGCATAAAAGCGCCCCGGCAGAACCGGGGCGCTTACGCTTCAGTTTTTCGTCACCGTACCGTCGATGTGGACGGTGCACACCTGCCAGGGCAGGTCCCGGCCGCACTGCTCCAGGGCCCGCCGGGCGGCCATCTCCAGCCCGCCGCAGCAGGGCACCTCCATCCGCAGCACCGTCACGGAGCGGATGTTGTTGCTGCGGAGGATCTCCGCCAGCTTCTCGGTGTAGTCCACGCCGTCCAGCTTGGGGCAGCCGATGAGGCACACCCGTCCCGCCAGGAACCGGCTGTGGAAGTCGGCATAGGTGAAGGCCGTGCAGTCCGCCGCGATCAGCAGCTCCGCCCCCTCGAAATACGGGGCCCGGGTGGGAACCAGCTTGATCTGCACCGGCCAGTTGGTCAGCTGGCTCTCCGTCTCCCGGCCGGGTGCCGGGGCGGCGGGCTTTTTGTGGGCCAGCTGGCGGATGGCCGCGCCGGGGCAGCCGGTGTGGGGCCGGTTCCTGGCGGCCTGAGCCGCCTTCACCGCCGCCTCGTCATAGGCGGGAGCCTCCCGCTCCTCAAAGGTAATGGCCCCGGTGGGACAGGCCGGCAGGCAGTCCCCCAGCCCGTCGCAGTAGTGCTCCCGCATGAGCTTAGCCTTGCCGTCCACCATGTCGATGGCGCCCTCGTGGCAGGCCCTGGCGCAGGCCCCGCAGCCGTTGCACTTGTCCTGGTCTATGTGAATGATCCTGCGAATCATGAAATGATTCCTCCTTATTTTATGGTACATCCGGCAGTATACGCCGGAATCCGGTATTTGTCTGTTGCAATTGCTACATTTTTCGGATTGGAAATATCTGACCGGGCAGGCCCGGCGGCGCGGGACACGTTTGGGAAATTATGCACGCCAATTGACGGCTTTTTCATCTTTTCCCGGCAAATTCCCGTTTTTTGTTGACTTTATTTCTGCATACATGGTAAAATAACTTTTGTATGAAGTTTTTTGCGCCGTGTGCGAAAAAATCTTAACATTCACGCTATGTGTGTGAGAGAGGAATGAGGAACCCCCATGGTCATGTGTATCTTTTTGTTCCTGCTGTGGCTGATCCTGAACGGAAAAGTCACGCTGGAGATCTGCCTGTTCGGCGTGGTCATCACCGGGGCGGTCTACGCGTTCTGCGTGGCTGCCCTGGGCTGCCGGCCTCAGACGGAGCGGCGTTTTCTGAAGCGCCTGGGCGGCTATGTTGTCTACGGTGCGATCCTTGTGCGGGAGATCATCCGGGCCAACCTGGCTGTGATGCGGGTGATCTGGTCCCGGAAGCCGGACTATCACCCTGCCATCGTCCGGGTCCACGCGCCCCTGGAAAAGCCCGTCTCCCGGATGCTGCTGTCCAACTCCATCACCCTGACCCCCGGCACTGTGACGGTGCGCCAGGAAGGAGAGGACTACCTGGTGCTGTGCCTGAATAAGGCTCATGCCGCCGACATCCCGGACTGGAGTCTGACCCGACTCCTGCGGAAAATGGAGGGCCCGGAATGGAACTGATCCAACAGTGCTATCACGATCTGTTCTGGGGCGCTCTGGTGCTTCTGGGTCTGGGCCTGCTGGCAGTGATGGTGTATATCATCCGGGCCAGGCTGACGGTGGACCGCATCATCGGCATCAACCTCATCGGCACGCTGGTGGCCATTATCATCGCCATCCTGGCCTATCTGCTGGGGGAGGACTACCTGGTGGACGTGGCCATCGTGTATGTGGTGCTGTCGTTTATCGCGGTGATGCTGCTGTGCCGCATTTACATCAACCTGTACCAGTACAAGCGGCAGGACGAGAGGGAGGACGAATCGCATGATCGGTGAATGGATCTGCTTCGGCCTGGCGGCTCTGTGCGTGCTGGCCGGGTGCTTCGCCCTGCTGACCGCCATCGTGGGTCTGTTCCGCTTCGACTTTTCCCTGAACCGGCTCCATGCCGCCTCCATAGCCGACACCCTGGGTCTTTCCCTGCTGGTGCTGGCGGTGATGCTGGCGGTGGGCCTGCGCCCGGTGCTGTGGAAGCTGCTGCTGATGGTGATCCTCCAGTGGTGCACCTCTCCCCTGTCTGGCCATATGCTGGCCCAGTTTGAGTACCGGGTGAACCAGAATCTGGAGCAGCATCTGGAGCTGCCCGCCGGAGGACAGGAGGACAGAGCATGAGCACGACCTTCCGCATTCTCCTGCTGGCGGGGCTGGTGATCTGCGCCGTGGCCACGGCGCTGGTGCGAAAGCCCATGCGGGCCGTTATCATCTACATGGCCTATTCCATCATCATGTCCGTGGTGTGGCTGCTGCTGGAATCCCCGGACCTGGCCATCACCGAGGCCGCCGTGGGCGCAGGCATCACGGGCATTCTGTTTTTCCTGACCTTGCGGCGTATCAACCTCATTGACAAGGACGCGGAGCATGAGGCCCGCAGAGAGGAGGACCACCATGACGACACCCTCTGAGCCCTCCCTGGTGCAGCTCTGGCTCCACGGCGGCCTGGACCTGTCCGAGCAGCTGCAAAAGGAGCCTCCGGAGTGTCCGGCTGAAAACGTCTCCGCTCATCCGACCCCCCACCGGGACCGGACGCTGGTGGAGCAGGGAGTCCACCGGTCCCTGCGGCTGTACAACGTGCTGGCAGGCCTTCTGTGCGTGGTGCTGTCGGCCCTCATGCTGCTGACGGCAGCGGACCTGCCCCCCTACGGCTCCGACACCGCCCCCACCGTCAACGAGGTGGCCCGGCGCTATGTGGAGCAGGGCACGGAGGAGACCGGCGCGGTGAACACCGTGGCCGGCATGATCCTGGACTACCGCGCCTTCGATACCCTGGGCGAGTCCTTTGTGCTGTTCACCGCCATGTGTGCCGTGACCATCCTGCTGAACCGCTCCGGCAAAAAGCGCTGGCTCCGGCAGCCCGACATGGTGGACTATGCCTCGGACCCCATTGTGGCCCCCATGTGTAAGTTCCTGATCCCGGTGATCCTGGTGTTCGGCATTTACATCCTGCTCAACGGCCACCTGTCTCCCGGCGGCGGCTTCTCCGGCGGTGCCATTCTGGCGGCCGGACTGATGCTGTTTGCCATGGTGTGGGGCGACAGCGCGGCCTCCGCCGTGCTGCGGCCCCGGCGGCTTCAGACGGTGGTGCTGTGCTCCCTGGGCTTTTACTGCCTGGCCAAGAGCTACTCCTTCTATACCGGCGCCAACCACCTGCACTCCATCATCTCCCCCGGCACCCCCGGGCGCATCCTGTCCGCCGGGCTGATCCTGCCGCTGAACGTGGCCGTGGGCTTCGTGGTGTGCTGCACCATGTATAGCTTCTATATGTATTTCAGAAGGGGGGAGCTGTGATGCTGAAGGCCCTCGCTTCTAACTATGAGTTGGTGGTGGCCATTCTGGTGTTCGTCATCGGCTTCTGTATGCTGCTGTTCGACCGGAATCTGCTGAAAAAGGTCATCGGCCTGGACATTATGGATTCCGGCGTGTTCCTGCTGCTGGCAGACCGGGGCTATATCACCGGCCGCACCGTTCCCATCATCGTGGACGGCGTCACCTCTATGGAGCACTACGTCAACCCCATCCCCGCGGGCCTGGTGCTGACTGGCATCGTGGTGTCCGTCAGTGTGTCGGCTGTGATGCTGTCGCTGACCGTCCGCATCTACCAGACCTACCGCACCCTGGACATGGACAAGCTGTATATGATGATGTCCCATAAAAAGCGGCAGAAGGAGGACGGCGAGCAATGAGCTTTGTGCAGAATTTCCCCTTCTTCTCCATCATTCTGTCCCTGGCGTGCGCCGTGGTGTCCTTTGCCGCCAACGCCCGGTGGGCCCGGCGGCTGAGCATTTTCCTGCTGTCTGCCAGCGTGGTGCTCCAGGGCTCTGTGCTGGTATACTGCGCGGTGCACCACGTCCGCTACTATTATATGATGGGCCACTACCCCGCCCCCTGGGGCAACGAGCTGACGGCGGGTATTCTGGAGTCCTTCCTGGCCATGCTGTTTGCCGGGGTCATGCTGCTGAGCGTGCTGGGCGGTATGCGCCGCATCCTGCAGGACGTTCCAGCCGACAAGCAGAAGCTCTATTGGGTCATGGTGGACCTGGCCCATGTGGCGCTGGTGGCCCTGTGCTACACCAACGACATTTTCACCGGCTATGTGTTCATCGAGGTGCTGACCATCGCCTCCTGCGCCCTGCTGTCGGTGCGCCGGGGCGGGCGCGCCCTGATCGCCTCCGCCCGGTACATGATCTTCGCCCTGATGGGCTCGGGTCTGTTCCTGATCGGCGTGATCTTCACCTATTCTGTCACGGGACAGCTGCTGTTTCCCCAGCTGCACACCGCCATCGCGGAACTGTGGAGCACCGGCGGGCACCGGTTCTCCGTGACCATGTCCCTGGGCCTGATGACGGCGGGCCTGGCTATCAAAAGCGGCCTGTTTCCCTTCCATTTGTGGATGCCGGATACCTACGGCCAGGCCACCCCGGCCTCCTCTGGCATCCTGTCCGGCGTGGTGTCCAAGGGGTATATCGTGTTTCTCATCAAGGTCATCTACCAGGTCATCGGCATTGACGTGTTCGCCGCCACCGGCATCCAGACGGTGCTGCTGCTGTTTGGCATCGGCGGCATGATCGCAGGCTCCGTCTCCGCCATTTTCGCCCGGCGGCTGACCACCATGATCGCCTTCTCCTCCGCCGCCCAGATCGGCTACATCTACATGGGCCTTGGCATGGGAACGGAGGCCGCCCTGGGGGCGGTGCTGTTCCAGGTCGTGTCCCATGCCCTGACCAAGCCCATGCTGTTTCTGTCCGGTGCGGACCTGATGGCCGTCTCCGGCGGGCATCAGGACTTCAACAGCCTCCGGGGCGCCGCCCACCGGGACCCCGCTGCCGGCTGCGTATTCACCGTGGGAGCCCTGTCCATGGTGGGCATTCCCATCTTCGCGGGCTTCATCCCCAAGCTGTACTTTGCCGCCGCGGCCTTCCATATGGGCTGGCGGACCTGGGCGGTGCTGCTGGCGCTGGCCCTGTCCACCCTGCTGAACGTGCTGTATTTCCTGTATACCACGCTGCTTCTGTGGGTGCCGGAGGCCGGAGAAAAGCGGGACCGCCGCCTGAAATGGGCCGCCGTGCCGGGCCTGGTGTTTGCGGCCCTGAACATCGCTGTTGGCCTGCGGTCCTATGGGCTCATGGATCTGTTCCGCCAGGGCATGGACCTGTTCTGTCAGTGAGAAAGGGAGGGGAGAAATATGTTATATCTGATCCTCCTGCTGCCGCTGGCTATGGCGGCCCTGAGCCTGATCCGGAACGACCGGGTCCGCACGGTGATCCTATCCGTGGGCCAGGCCCTGCTGCTCGCGCTGCTGATTGCTGCCTGCACCCTGGGCGACACGGCCACACCGGTGTGGCACATGACCGCCGACCTGACGTTTTCCCTGCGGCTGGACGGCCTGGGCCGGTTCTTCTGTCTGCTGACCGCCGTGTGCTGGCTGCTGACCATCCCCTACGCTGCCGTCTACATGACCCACGAGGGGCACCATCCCCGTTTCTATGTGTTCCTGATGCTGACGGAGGCGGCGGTGCTGGGCGCCGCCCTGGCGGCAGACCTTGTGACTCTATACCTGTTTTATGAGCTAACCACCCTGCTGTCGTTCCCCCTGGTGCTGCACACCCAGCGTCCCAAGGCCCTGCTGGGCGCGGTAAAATACCTGTACTACTCCGTCTGCGGCGGCTTCATCGCCCTGTTCGGCGTGGTGCTGCTGGCCCAGCAGTCCTCCCTGACCTTCGTCCGTGGCGGCTATTTCCAGACGCTCTCTCCTACCCTGCTGGCTGCTTCGTTTCTGATGCTGCTGGGCTTCGGGGCCAAGGCGGGTCTGTACCCCCTGCACAACTGGCTGCCCTCGGCCCATCCCGTGGCCCCGGCCCCGGCCCATGCCCTGCTCTCCGGCATCATCGCCAAGGTGGGGGCCATCGCTGCCATCCGGGTCATTTACTTCACCTTAGGCGCAGAGGCTCTGCGGGGCACCTGGGTCCAGACCGTGTGCATCGTTCTGACCCTGGTGACCATTTTCATGGGCTCGTTTATGGGCTGCACGGAAAACGGCCTGAAAAAGCGTCTGGCCTACTCCAGCATTTCCCAGATTTCCTACGTGCTGCTGGGCGTATTCCTCATGACTCCGGTGGGCCTGCTGGGTGGCCTTTTGCAGCTGCTGTCCCACGCGCTGGCCAAGATCGGCGTGTTCCAGTCCGCCGGCTCCATCATTTTCCTGACGGAAACGGAAACCATCGACGGCTTCCCGGGTCTGGGCCGCCGGATCCCCGTGACCATGGGCTGCTTCGCCGCCCTGGCTCTGTCCCTGGTGGGTATTCCGCCCTTCGGCGGCTTCTTCAGCAAATGGTATCTGGCTCTGGGCGCCCTGGACGGCATGTCCGCCCCCCTGTGCTATATCATTCCGGCGGTGCTGCTGATCTCGGCGCTTTTGACGGCGGCCTATCTGTTTCCGCCGCTGTGCCGCGCCTTCTTTCCGGGGCAGGATTTCCCGGCCCGGAGCCGGGTCCGGGAGCCGCTGCTGCTGGTGCTGTCCCTGGCACTGTTCGCCGCAGCCAGCCTGATCCTGGGTCTGCTGTCCGGCATCACTGTCCCCGTGATGGAGCACATCACCGGATCCATTCTGTAAGGAGGTACGCCATATGAATGGAATTCTTCTCCTTCTGCCGGTGTTCCTGCCGCTGGTGCTGGGCCTGCTGTCCTATTTCCTGCCCATCCGCAGCGAGAGCTGCCGCCGCCTGGTATACAGCCTCCTGATCCTGGGCACCACGGCCCTGGCCTGGGCGGCCATCCTCCTGTGCGATGACGGTGCCTTCACCCTGCTGCACTTTTCCCACCGGCTGACCATCGCCTTCCGCATGGACGGGGCCGCCCGTCTGTTTGCGGGGTTGTCTGCCACCCTGTGGCCCTTCACCATGCTCTATGGCTTTGACTACATGCGCCGCGAAAAGCACCTGCACATGTTCTGGGCATTTTTCACGGCATCCTTCGGCGTCACCCTGGGCATTGCCTTCTCCGCCAACATGATGACCATGTACCTGTTCTATGAGCTGCTGACTCTGGCCACCCTGCCCCTGGTGATGCAGCCCATGACCAAGGCCGCCAAAAAGGCCGGCATCAAGTACCTGGTATACTCCATCTCCGGCGCGGCCCTGGCGTTTATCGGGCTGGTGTTCCTGGCCATCCACGATGCTTCGGACTTCTCCCTGGGCGGCCACCTGGCGGGCTATGACGGAGATCTGTCCATGCTGCTGGCGGTGTTCGCCCTGTCCTTTGTGGGCTTCGGGGTCAAGGCCGCCATCTGGCCGCTGCACGGCTGGCTTCCCTCGGCGGCGGTGGCCCCCACCCCCGTCACGGCCCTGCTCCACGCGGTGGCCGTGGTAAAGGCCGGCGCCTTCGCCTGCATCCGCCTGATCTATTACAGCTTCGGCACGGAGGTGCTGGCCGGTACCTGGGCCCAGCAGCTGGCGCTGCTGCTGCCCATCATCACCATTGTATATGGTTCCTGCATGTCCCTGAAGCAGCGGCACTTCAAGCTGCGGCTGGCCTATTCCACGGTGTCGAACCTGTCGTACATTCTGTTTGCCGCCGCCCTGATGACCACCCAGGCCCTGGCCGCCTCGTTCCTGCACCTGATCGTCCACTCGGTGGTGAAGATCATGGCCTTCTTCACCGCCGGTGCGGTGCTGCACTACGCCCACCGGGAGTATGTGCCCCAGCTGGAGGGCCTGGGCCGGTATATGCCGGTGACCTTTGCCTGCTTCACGGCGGCGGCCTGCGCCCTGACGGGCATCCCCCCCTTCAACGGCTTTGTCAGCAAGTGGTACATCGCCCGGGCGGCGGTGGATATCGGCGGTTGGCTGCCGCTGGTGGGCTTCGCAGCTCTGCTGGTGTCGGCCCTGCTGACGGCGGTGTATATGTTCCAGGTGGTGCTGAAGGCCTGGTTCCCCCGGACGGACGCCCCCGCCATTCCCAAGGGCTCCGCTCATGAGGCAGGCTGGATGATGACCGTCCCCACCGCCATCCTGGCGGCGGCCTGCCTGCTGATGGGCCTGTTCCCCCAGTGGCTGCTGGACGTGATCGGAAAGGCGGTGGGCCTGTGATGCTGCTTCTTCTGATCCTGCTGCCCCTGGCAGGGGCCCTTCCCCTGCTGCTGACCCGCAGCGAAAACGAATCCGGGCTGGGCCGCTGGTCCTGCGCCGTCACGGGGCTGACGCTTCTTGTGATGGTGCTGGCGGTGTGCACCCGGTTCGGCGAATCCCTGGATATCCCCCTGTGCGGCATCCACTTCACCCTGGACGGCTTCCGGTGCATCTATGGGCTGGTGGTCAGCTTCATGTGGTTCGTGTCGGCCCTGCTGACACCCCAGTATTTCCGGGGTCACCACCATCTGCGGCGGTACCACTTCTTCTTCCTGCTGTGCCTGAGCTTCACCATGGGCGTGTTCCTGTCGGCGGACCTGTACACCACTTTCCTGTTCTTCGAGCTGATGAGCCTCAGCTCCTATGCCTGGGTGGTGCAGGAGGAGTCCCCCGACGCCCTGGACGCGGGAAAGACCTATCTGACCATTGCGGTGCTGGGCGGCCTTGTGACCCTGATGGGCCTGTTCCTGCTGTACCGCCTTACCGGCACCCTGGTCATTGCCGACCTGCCCGGCCTCTGCGCCGGGGTGGCGGACCGCTCCCAGCTGTGGGCGGCGGCGCTGTGCATCTTCTTCGGCTTTGCGGCCAAGGCGGGCGTGTTCCCGCTGCACATCTGGCTGCCCAAGGCCCACCCGGTGGCCCCGGCCCCGGCCAGCGCCCTGCTGTCCGGCGTCCTCACCAAGGCGGGCATCTTCGGCGCCCTGATCATCACGGCGGACCTTCTCCCCGGCGAGCACCGGTGGGGCGTCCTGCTGCTGGCGCTGGGCGCGGTGACCATGGTGCTGGGCGCGGCCATCGCCGTGTTCTCCAACAACCTCAAGTATATCCTGGCCTGCTCCTCCCTGTCCCAGATCGGGTTCATCCTGGTGGGCACGGCGGCCCTGTCCCTGCTGGGGCAGCACAACGCCCTGGCCGCCCACGGCACGGTGCTGTATATGATGAACCACTCCCTGGTGAAGCTGACCCTGTTTCTGCTGGCCGGCGTGGTATACTGCAACACCCACGCCCTGGACCTGAACCAGATCCGGGGCTTCGGCCGGGGCAAGCCCCTGCTGCATATCCTGTTTCTGTGCGGGGCCTGCTCCCTGGCGGGTATCCCGGGCTTCCTGGGGTATATCAGCAAGACCCTGGTCCACGAATCCCTGGTGGAGCTGGCCGCCGAAAGCGGCAGTCTGGGCGTCACGGCGGTGGAATGGCTGTTCCTGTTCTCCGGCGGCCTGACGGCGGCGTATCTGACCAAAATCTACGCGGCGCTGTTCTGGCAGAAGCCCGCCGCCTCCACCGGCAGGACCTGGGGCACCCCCGCCACCACGGCGGCGCTGATCCTGGCGGCCCTGCCGCTGCCAGTGCTGGGACTGCTGCCCCATGTGCTGGCGGAGCCTGCCGCCGCCCTTTGTGGGCGGGCACCCATTCGGCCACGCCGTCCATTATCTGGCCTGGGAAAATCTCAAGGGCGTGGCCATCTCCCTGACCATCGGCATGGCGGTGTACTTCCTGTTCATCCGCCTGGTGCTTATGGACCGCTGGGAGGGCCAGGTGGTGTACCTGGAGCGCTGGCCCCGCTGGCTGAGCCTGGAGGAACGGGTTTATCGCCCGGCCATCCGGGGGCTGTACCGGCTGCTGAACGTGGTGCTGCGGGCCGTGTGCGACGCGCTGGACTTCCTGGTGCTGGTGGCCCGGCGGACCTTCCTGCGGGACTCCCGTCCCCGCCGCCGGAAATCCCCCCGCAGCGCCGTGCTCCACGCCATGACCCACGGCGGACAGCGCACGGAGCAGGAGGCCGCCGACCGGCTGGGCACCATCCTGGACACCATCCGCCGGATGGAGGGCAGCCTGTCCTATGCCCTGCTGATGGCCTGCCTGGGATTGTGCATTGTCCTGGTGTGCATCCTGCTGTACGTTTTCTGATTGCAAAAGAGCTGCCGCAGCCTCGCGGCAGCTCTTTTGTTTGCGCAGGAAACAGTTGTATTTGCCCGGTTGGTGTGATATACTGCTATATTGATATGATAGCATTCCGGGGGCGTGTACCCCCGTGAGAAATGAGGGATTGTATATGAAAATCGTAGTGTTGGCCGGCGGCCTCAGCACCGAGCGGCAGGTATCTCTGACCAGCGGCACCGGCGTGTGCCGCGCCCTGCGGGAGCGGGGCCACCAGGCCATCCTGGTGGATATGTTCCTGGGGCTGGAGGATTACAACGGCAGCCTGGCGGATATCTTCGACGCGCCGGACGGCCTGTGCGGCGACAACCGGGTCCACTCCACCGAGCCGGACCTGGAGGCCGTGCGCCGCAGCCGCCGGGATCAGGGCCCTTCCATGCTGGGAAAGGACGTGCTGGCGGTGTGCGCCATGGCAGACCTGGTGTTCCTGGCTCTCCACGGCTCCTGCGGCGAGGACGGACGGATCCAGGCCACCCTGGACCTGCTGGGCGTGCCCTATACCGGCAGCGGCTATCTGGGCAGCGGCATGGCCATGGACAAATCCGTCACCAAGCGCATCATGGACGCCGCCGGTGTACCCACCGCCCCCTGGCACGACGTGCGCTATACCCGGGAGGACATTCCCCGTCTGGCCCGGGAGCTGCCGGTGCCCTGCGCCGTGAAGATCATCAACGGCGGCAGCTCCATCGGCGTGGAGCTGCCGGACACCCGGGAGGAGCTGGCCCAGACCCTGGAGCGGATGCTGGCCTACGGAAACCACGTCATCGTGGAGAAGAAGATCAAGGGTCGGGAGATCCAGGTGGCCGTTCTGGGCGACACCTATCTCCCCGCCGTGGAGATCATCCCCCGGGGGGCCTATTTCGACTATTTCTGCAAGTATCAGAAGGACGGTGCCCAGGAGATCTGCCCCGCCCCCATCACCCAGGAGCAGTGGCGCACCGTGGGCGAGCTGGCCCTGCGCCTGCACCGGGCCCTGGACCTGGGCGTCTATTCCCGGGCGGACTTCATCCTGGATGAGGAGGGGAGCTTCTGGTGCCTGGAGATCAACACCCTCCCGGGCATGACCCCCACCAGCCTGGTGCCCCAGGAGGCGGCCCAGGTGGGCCTGAGCTACGGCGACCTGTGCCAGCGCATTGTGGACGAGTCCCTGGCCCTGCGCAAGGGAGGCCGGGCATGAGGCCCCTGCCGGCGGCGGACATCTGCCGTGCCGTAGGCGGGACCTTCCTTCAGACCGGCGGCGACACCGTCACCGGCGTCACCAGCGACAGCCGCCATATCGCCTCCGGCGACCTGTTCATCCCCTTGGTAGGAGCCCGGTTCGACGGGCATGACTACATCGACACGGCCCTGTCCTCCGGGGCTGCCGGCTGCCTGTGCAACCGTGTGCCGAAGACCCTGCTGCCCGGCCGGTTCTATATCCGGGTGCAGGACACTACCCTGGCTCTGGGCGCTCTGGCAGCCTGGTACCGGGGGCTGTATGACATCCCCGTGGTACAGGTCACCGGCTCCGCCGGAAAGACCACCACCAAGGAGATGATCGCCTCGGTGCTGTCCCGGCATTTCCGGACCCTGAAAACCCAGGCCAATCTCAACAATCACATCGGCACGCCCCAGACCCTGCTGCGGCTGGAGCCCTGCCATCAGGCGGCGGTGATCGAAACGGGCATGGACCACTTCGGCCAGATCCGCTATATGGGCAGCTTAGTGCAGCCCACCATCGCCGTGATCACCAACGTCGGCGACGCCCACATTGAAAACCTGGGCGGCACCCGTCAGGGGACCCTGCGGGCCAAGTGCGAGATTTTCGACCACCTGCGCCCCGGCGGCCTGGCAGTGCTGTGCGGCGACGATGCATTGCTCAACGGCCTGGACCTGCCCTTTGAGACCCTCCGCTGCGGCAGGAGCGAACACTGCAATGTCCGGGTCACGGACATCGTCCGCCGGGGCATCGACGGCCTGGACTGCACCGTCACCACCCCCCGCCGCAGCTACCGGCTGTCCATCCCCTCCCCCGGGGACTACATGATCTACTCCACCTCCATGGCCGTGGCCATCGGCGAATATCTGGGCCTGTCGGAGCAGGAGATCGTCGAGGGCGTGGCCGGGTATGTGTCCACCGGCTCCCGTATGCGGCGCATCCGCCTGCCGGAGGACCGGCTCATCATCGACGACTGCTACAACGCCAATCCCCAGGCCATGGAAGCGGCGCTGGAGATTCTGGCAGACACCGCCTGCCGCCGCCGGGTGGCGGTGCTGGGCGACATGGGGGAGCTGGGCCCCATCAGCCGGGACGCCCACCTGCAGGTGGGCCGCACCACTGCCCGGCTGGGGCTGGACGCGGTGATCGCCATCGGCCCCAAGGCCGCCGCCATCGCCCAGACTGCCGGTCCCCGGGCACAGCATTTCGCCGCCATTGAGGAGGCCCTTCCGGCCCTGCGCCGGGAATTCACCCCCGGCACCGCCGTGCTGGTGAAGGCGTCCCACGCCATGGAATTCGGCAAAATTGTCATTGAATTGGAAAAAATGTAACGAATCGACCATATGATAGATATCAGCGTAACCGACCTGGTCAAGTCCTTTGACCTGGAAAAGAAAATACTGGACGGTGTGTCCTTCCAGATCGACACCGGTGAGCGGGTGGGCCTGCTGGGCAAAAACGGCGCGGGGAAATCCACGCTGTTCAACATCCTCACCGGGGAGCTGGACTATGACTCCGGCCAGGTGCTCATTGCACCGGGCCGCCGGGTGGGCCTGATCTCCCAGATCCCGGTGTATCCCGCGGGATACACCGTGGAGGACGTTCTGCGCTCCGCCTTTCAGCGCACCACCGCCCTGAAGGAGGAGATGGACCGCCTGACCCGGCAGATGGAGCAGGGGGACAGCGATCCCCAGACCCTGCGGCGCTACGGCGAGCTCACCGCCCGGTTCGAGGGCCTGGGCGGCTATGACACCGACACCGCCGTCAACAAGGTCTCCAACGGCCTGTCCATCGACGGCGATATGCGGCGGAGACTGTTCGACCAGCTGTCCGGCGGGGAGAAAACCCGGGTGAACCTGGGCCGTCTGATCCTGGAGGACACGGACATCCTCCTGCTGGACGAGCCCACCAACCATCTGGACCTGCAGGCCACCGAGTGGCTGGAGGACTATATCCGCTCCTTCCGGGGCACCGTGGTCACCATCTCCCACGACCGCTATTTCCTGGACCGCACCGTCACCCGCATCATTGAAATTCTGGACGGCGAGGCGGAGTTTTACAGCGGGAACTACAGCTTTTATGCCATTGAAAAGGAGCGCCGCTATCAGGAGCGCATGAAGCAGTATCTGAAGGAGCAGGCCAAGATCCAACAGCTGGAGAAGGCGGTGGAGCAGATGCACCTGTGGGCCTTTATGGGCAACGACGCCCTGCACAAGCGAGCCTTTTCCATGGAAAAGCGCATTGAGCGCATGCGCACCGTGTCCAAGCCCACCCGGGCCAAGAAGATGGACGCCCGCTTCGCCAGCCGGGAGTTCCGGGGCGACGAAGTACTGCAGCTGAAGGGCGTGTCCAAGTCCTTCGGTGACCGCACCCTGTTTTCCGACGTGTACCTGCGGGTGGAGGGCGGCGAGCGCATCGCCTTTCTGGGAGAAAACGGCGCAGGGAAAACCACCCTGCTGAACATGATCACCGGGGCCGAGCCCGTGGACAGCGGCATCATCCGCATGGGGCCCGCCATCCGGGCGGCCTATCTGCCTCAGATCATCCACTTTGAGCACCCGGAGCGCTCCTTGCTTGACACCATGCTCTATGAAAAGAAGGGCATGACGCCCCAGACCGCCCGCAACCGCCTGGCGGCCTATCAGTTCCAGGGGGAGGACGTGTTCAAAAGCGTGTCGGTCCTCTCCGGCGGCGAGCTCAGCCGCCTGCGGCTGTGCATGCTCATGGACGAGGAGATCAACTTCCTGATCCTGGACGAGCCCACCAACCACCTGGATATCGCCTCCCGAGAGTGGATCGAGGAGGCGGTGGAGGCCTTCGACGGCACCCTGCTGTTCGTGTCCCATGACCGGTATTTCATCAACCGCTTCGCCACACGGGTCTGGGAACTGGCGGAGGGTACCATCAACGACTATCCCATGGGCTTTGCCCAGTACCGGGCCGCCAAGGCGGAGGAGAAGAAGCCCGCTCCCGCCCCGGTCCAGAAGAAAAAGCAGGACACCCGGCCCCCTCGGGCCGGACGGGAAAAGCAGGCCGCCCGCCGCCAGCTGACCATCTGCGAAACCGGCATCTCCAAGCTGGAGGAGCGCTGCCGCCAGCTGGACGCCGAAATGGAACAGAACGCCTGCGACGCGGAAAAGCTCCAGGAGCTGTATCGGGAAAAGCAGGAGGTAGAGGCCCGGCTGGAGCAGGAAATGGCCCGCTGGGAGGAGCTCTCCCAGCAGGCAGAGGAATAACAGGAGGACCTTTATGCGTGATATTTTGTGTATGTACTACTCCCGCACCGGCGCCACCCGCCAGGCCATGACGGAGATCGCTCAGGCCCTGGACGCGGAGCTGGTGGAGCTTACCGACGGCGTGGACCGCCAGGGCGCCCGGGGCTATCTGCGCTCCGGCATGGACGCCATGCGCCGGGCCACCCTGCCGCTGGCCCCCTATGAAACGGAGCGCCCCCTGTCTGAATACCGGCTGGTGATTCTGGGCACCCCCGTGTGGGCGGGCCGCTGCGCCTCCCCGGTCCGGGCGCTGCTGAAGCGCCGGGGGCTGGAGCTGGAAAGGGTGGCCTATGTGCTGACCCGGAAAAGCTCCCGGAAGTATGAGGAGATTTATGAGCAGATGGACCAGTACACCGCCCGGCCCCACCTGCTGGAGGTATCCCTGCGGCCGGGAGCCGTGGGATACGAGTTCTGGCGGGACAAGCTGGTGGGCGAGGTGCGCCGCTATCTGGACGCCCAGTAAGGAGTCCGTATGCTGGAGAAATTACAAGCCATCGCCCGGCGGCTGGACCAGGTGGAGCGCCAGCTGTCCGACCCGGCGATATACGCCGACCGGGAGATGCTCACCCGCCTGAGCCGGGAGCAGAAGGAGCTGACCCCCATTGCAGCCGCCTTCCGGGCCTGGCAGCAGGCGGAAGACGACTGTGCCCAGGCCCAGGAGCTGCTGACGGACCCCGAGATGCGGGAGCTGGCCCAGGAGGAGCTGCACCGGGCACGCCAGGAGCGGGACCGCCTGTCGGAGGAGCTCAAGCGCCTGCTGCTGCCCCGGGACCCCAACGACGACCGGAACGTCATCCTGGAGGTCCGGGCCGGCATCGGCGGCGAGGAGGGGGCCCTGTTTGCGGCGGACCTGCTGCGGATGTACGCCCTGTATGCCGAGCGCCGGGGCTGGAACATGGAACTGGTGTATGAAAACACCACGGAGCTGGGCGGCGTCAAGGAGGCCAGCGCCACCATCGAGGGACAGGGGGCCTGGTCCCGCCTGAAATTCGAGGCCGGGACCCACCGGGTCCAGCGGGTGCCGGAAACCGAGTCCTCCGGCCGCATCCAGACCTCCGCCGCCACCGTGGCCGTGATGCCTGAGGCGGAGGAGGTGGAGTTCACCATCGACCCCAAGGACCTGCAGATCGACACCTTCCGCTCCTCCGGCGCAGGCGGGCAGCACGTCAACAAGACCGAGTCTGCCATCCGCATCACCCACCTGCCCACCGGCACGGTGGTGGAGTGCCAGGACGAGCGCAGCCAGTATAAAAACAAGGACCGGGCCATGAAAATCCTGCGCTCCAAGCTCTACGAGGCCCAACAGGAGAAGCAGAACGCCGCCATCGCCGCCCAGCGGAAAAGCCAGGTGGGCACCGGCGACCGGTCCGGCAAGATCCGCACCTATAATTTCCCACAGAACCGGGTCACCGATCACCGGCTCACCGGTGATGCGAAAAATTTCAATATTGCCGCCGTGATCAACGGCGACCTGGACCCCCTTGTGGATGCGCTGACCCTGGCTGACCAGGCCAGACGCCTGCAGGAGGGCGCTGAGAAAGGAGAATGAACCATGGAAGCTCCCATCAAAACCCGTTATGACAAGGCCGGTCCCCAGGTGGCCGAGGCCCTGCGCCGCCGCCGGTTTGAGGCCCACTATGTCTCCACCGCCCAGGAGGCCCTGGAGCTGGCCCTGACCCTGATCCCCAAGGACCGCACCGTTTCCTGGGGCGGCACCGCCACCGCCGCCCAGATCGGCCTGATGGACCGCCTGCACCAGGGGGACTATCAGCTCATCGACCGGGACACCGGCAAGACTCCCGCCGAAAAGCAGGCGCTGATGCGACAGGCCCTGACCTGCGGCACCTTCATCATGAGCAGCAACGCCATCTCCGCCGACGGCCAGCTGGTGAACATCGACGGCAACGCCAACCGGGTGGCCGCCCTGTGCTTTGGGCCGGAAAGCGTCCTGGTCATCGCCGGGATGAACAAGGTCATGGGCGATCTGGACAGTGCCATCGCCCGGGCCCGCCAGGTGGCGGCCCCCGCCAACGCCCAGCGCTTCGACATCAAGACTCCCTGCGCCGTTACCGGAAGCTGCGGCGACTGCACCAGCCCCGACTGCATCTGCTGCCAGATGGTCATCACCCGGGCCTGTCGTCCCGCCGGCCGCATCAAGGTCATTCTGGTGGGCGAGGATCTGGGCTTTTAAGGCAAAAGAGGGATCCACTTGAACACCATTGTTTTTCACCCGGAATCGGACCCGGCCGCCATACAGGAGGCCGCGGCCATTCTGCGCCGGGGGGGCCTGGTAGGCATCCCAACGGAAACCGTATACGGCCTGGGAGCCGACGCCCTGAACGAGGACGCCGTGAGCCGCATTTTCCTGGCCAAGGGCAGACCTCAGGATAACCCGCTGATCATCCACGTTCCCGACGCCTCCTGGCTGGAGCAATACTGCCGGGACGTGCCGCCGGAGGCCTATCGCCTGGCGGAGCGGTTCTGGCCTGGCCCCCTGACCATGATCCTGCCCCGGCGGGATATCGTTCCCCTGCAAACCACCGGCGGCCTGGAGACGGTGGGCGTCCGCTGCCCGGACCACCCGGTGACCCTGGCCATCATCCGGGCCGCCGGGGTGCCCATTGCCGCCCCCAGCGGCAACACCTCCGGCCGTCCCAGTCCCACCACCGCCGCCCACATGATCGAGGACATGGACGGCAAGATCGACGGCATCGTGGACGGCGGCCCCTGCACCGTGGGGGTGGAGTCCACCATCATCGACCTGACGGTGACGCCGCCCCGGCTGCTGCGCCCCGGCGGTCTGCCTCTGGAGGCCCTGGAGGAAGTGCTGGGGGAGGTATCCGTGGACAAGGCCGTCACCGGCCTGCTGGCCGCCGGAGAGCATCCCCGGGCCCCGGGGATGAAATACCGGCACTATGCCCCCCACGCGCCGGTCACTGTGGTTACCGGCGCGCCGGACCGCAGCGCCCGCCGCATCCTGGGCCTGCTGTCGGACCAGGCGGGGGTCATCTGCTTCGATGAGTATGCCCCGCTGTATGCCGGGCACATCATCCATCGTCTGGGTCCGGCGGCAGACAAATCCGCCCAGGCCCGGCACGTATTCGACGCCCTGCGCACCTTCGACGGCACGGACGTCACGGAAATTTTCGCCCAGTGCCCCGATGACGGGGGCCTGGGTCTGGCGGTGGCCAACCGCCTGAAAAAGGCGGCAGGCTTCCATCTGGTGGACGCCGACCGGCCCATTCTCATCGGCCTCACCGGCGGCACCGGCGCGGGAAAAACCAGCGCCCTGGCGGCCCTGGAGGACCTGGGCGGCACGGTGCTGGACTGCGACGCCGTGTATCACGAGATGCTCCGCACGGACCCCGCCCTGCGGGGGGCCATCGAAGGGGTCTTCGGCCCGGTGTTCGGCCCCGACGGGACCCTGGACCGGCAGAAGCTGGGGAACATCGTGTTCTCCGACCCCGCCGCCCTGGAGCGGCTCAACGCCATCGTGTACGAATACCTGCCGCCGGAGCTGATGCGCCGGGCGGCGGGACAGTCCCTGGTGGGGCTGGACGCCATCAACCTGGTGGAAAGCGGCCTGGACCGGCTGTGCGCCTGCACCGTGGCGGTGCTGGCCCCGGCGGAGGATCGGGTCCGCCGCATCATGGCCCGGGACGGCATCAGCCGGGACTATGCCCGCCTGCGGATATCCGCCCAGCCGTCCGACGGCTTTTACCGGGAGCACTGCTCCCATATCCTGGAAAACACCTGCGCCGGTCCGGCGCAGTTCCGGGATCAGGCACGGATTTTCTTCCGGAAAATGCTCCGGGAAATCGAACATATTTGAGGAGGAATCAGAACCATGACAGACGAAATGAAGGCCAAGCGCGAAAAGCTCTTCTCCAGCCCCAAAAACGGCTATGACCTGGTGGACCAGGCGGCCCTGGACGCCATGGAGACCTATTGCGAAAGCTACAAGCAGTATCTGGACAACGGCAAGACCGAGCGGGAGTGCGCCGCCTATACCGTGGAGCTGGCCCAGGCCCAGGGCTATGTCCCCTATCAGCGGGGCATGAGCCTGAAGCCCGGCGACAAGGTGTACCGCGTGAACCGGGGCAAGAGCGTGATGCTGGCCAAGATCGGCCGCCAGGACCTGTCCCACGGCGCACAGATCGTGGCCTGCCACATTGACTCCCCCCGTCTGGACTTCAAGCCCCATCCCCTGTATGAGGACAGCGACTTTGCCTATGGCAAGACTCACTATTACGGCGGCATCCGCAAGTATCAGTGGGTGGCCATCCCCCTGGAGCTGCGGGGCGTGGTGGTCCTGCGGGACGGCACCGTGGTGAAGGTGGTCCTGGGCCAGGGCAGCGAGCCCAAGTTCGTCATCACCGACCTGCTGCCCCACCTGGGCGCGGAGCAGGGCAAGAAGCCCCTTAACGAGGCCATTCCCGGCGAAAATCTGAACATTCTCATGGGAAGCCGCCCCCTGGGCGAGGAGGGCGACAGCGACCGCGTGAAGCTGCGGGTCATGGACCTGCTCCACGAGAAGTACGGCATCTGCGAGGATGACTTCACCTCCGCCGAGCTGGAGGTGGTCCCCGCCTTCAACGCCACGGACCTGGGCCTGGACCGCAGCCTCATCGGCGCATACGGCCACGACGACCGGGTGTGCGGCTACGCCGCCCTGAAGGGCCTGTTCGACATCGACGTGCCCGAAAAGACCGCCGTGTGCATGCTGGCCGACAAGGAAGAGGTTGGCTCCATGGGCGTCACCGGTATGCAGTCCGCCTTCTTCGACACCTTCATGGAGGACCTGTGCCAGAGCCAGGGCGTCAGCCTGCGGGTGTGCTATGAAAGCTCCTTCTGCCTGTCCTCCGACGTCACCGCCGCCTATGACCCCAACTTTGCCGAGGTGTATGAGAAGCGCAACGAGTCCCGGGTGAACTATGGTCTGGGCATCTGCAAGTATACCGGCGCCCGGGGCAAGAACGGCTCCTCCGACGCCGACGCCGAAACCGTGGCCTATGTCCGCCGCGTGCTGGACAACGCCGGTGTGGTGTGGCAGATCGGCGAGATGGGCAAGATCGACGCCGGCGGCGGCGGCACCGTGGCCCAGTACATGGCCAACCGCAACATCACCACCATCGACGCCGGTGTGCCGGTTCTGAGCATGCACTCCCCCTTTGAAACCGTGGGCAAGCTGGATTGCTACATGAACTATCTGGGCTGCATGGCCGTCTATAACGCGTAAAACGCCCCATAAAAAACTGCGCTGCCTCACGGCAGCGCAGTTTTTG
>OODL01001376.1_pt1 | contig 21271 bp, 16 predicted proteins | sample 1671181 | NCBI WGS metagenome assembly OODL01 (sample SAMN06348130, study PRJEB24527) | human gut metagenome | biome: human gut; feature: ankylosing spondylitis patient; material: feces | host: Homo sapiens | place: China | collected 2015-10 | reverse complement strand
CACCATCTTGGTGAGCATGAAGTTGGTGGTACCGTTCACGATGCCCTCCACCTCGGTGATGACGTTGGCCGCCAGGCACTGGTGCATGGGGGTGATGATGGGCGTACCGCCGCCCACAGAGGCCTCGAACAGGAAGGCGCAGCCGTGCTCCTTGGCCAGTGCCAGCAACTCTGCGCCGTAGGTGGCCACCATCTCCTTGTTGGAGGTGCACACGCTGCGGCCGCTCTCCAGACACGCCTTGACGTAGGGGTAAGCAAAGCGGGTACCGCCGATGGTCTCCACCACCACCTGGATCTCCGGGTCCTGCAGGATCACGTCGATATTCTTGACCACCAAAGGCTCCACCGGGTTGCCGGTAAAATCCTTCGGGTCCAGAATGTATTTTACCTCCACCGGTTCGCCAGCCCGGCGGGAGACGCTTGCAGCATTGTGGCACAGCACCTCGTATACGCCGCTGCCCACCGTGCCAAAGCCCAGAATTGCAATTTTAGCCATACTCTCTTTCCCTCGTTTCCTGTTTTGTTACAGGTTATACCCACAGCGCACACCCACGACCATGCGCTGGCGCGAAAGCTTTTCGGTCAGTTCCTCCGGGGACATCTGCATGGTATCGGTGCGGATGGTGACCGCCACCAGCGCAGCCCCATTCTCCGGGGTGGACTGGTTGATGGTCACAATACTGGCGCCTGCGGCGCTGATACCGGCCAGAAGGCTTTGCAGCGCACCGGTCTCGTCCCGCAGGGTGGCCATGACCGTGATGACCTCACGGCCGTTCTCTGAATCAAAAATACAATCCTTATACTTATAAAATGCACTGCGCGAAAGCTCTACGGCGCGGGTCGCAGCCGAAATGCTGCGGGCTTCGCCGCTGGCCAGCAGCTCCTTGGCGCGTACCACCTTGAGAAAAACCTCCGGCAGCACCTGCGCATCCACCAGATAAAAACGGCGTTCCAACTTGTTCACCTCTCAAACACAAGTGTTCTTGCAGAAAATATAATAGCATCCGAACCCCTGCAATGCAAGTGCCCGGATGCTATTTTGTCACTTTGTCCAGTTTTGTCTTGTGAAGTGCGCCCTGTCCTTGCCGGATTTTTCAGCAAAGGGGTGAAAAAGTACGATTTTTGTCCTTATTCCGTGTCCAGTGCACTGGTATCGGTGGGGATGACCGGCTGGGTGGGCACAGCATCGTCTGTGTTCTCGGCAGGGGCAGCAGCCTGCGGTGCGGCATGGGAATAGGTGCAGGTATCGGGCAGGTCATCGGCACGGTAGTAGCCCACGGCAGTGCTCGGGCAGCCTGCACCGGCCAGCAATCCGCTCTGGGTGCAGTAACGGCGCTCCACCACGCCTGCGGAGGCGGGGAATGCCTTATAGGGCAGGTCTGCCTGTGCCTGCTCCATCAGTGCCTTCCACGCCATAACACAGGTGCGGGTCTTGGCCTGCTGCTTGGACAGGGTCTTGGTCATATCGTAAGGTGCATCATATCCCCACCACACAGCGGTGACATAGTAGGGCGTGCCGCCCACGAACCACAGATCCTTTTCGTCGCTGGCAGTACCGGTCTTACCAAAGGCCTCCATGCCGTTGGAGTTGGGGTAGCGGCCGCTGGCAGTACCTACACTGGAGAACAGAACGTTCTTCAGCAGACGGTTCATGACATAAGCGGTATCGGGGGTCAGTGCCTGATAGCTGGTGGCGTTGTTTTCCAGATAGATGTTGCCTTCCCGGTCCAGCACACGGGTGTACAGGTGCGGAGTGGTGTACTCGCCGTCATAGAAGATCTGGAAGGCTGCGGCCAGCGCCATGGGCGTAACGCCCTTGGTCTGGCTGCCCATAACCATCTGCGCCAGACCCACGTCGTTGGTGGGGTCCAGCGTATTCAGTTGCAGAGTGTTGTAGACGAAGTTGAAGATATTGCTTGCGCCCACAAGGTCGCCCACGCGGACTGCGATGGTATTCAGCGAGCGGGCAAGGCCGTTCCACAGCGGGAGATCGCTGCCGTCGCCATAGTTGCCGCCGTAGTTGCGCGGCCAGCTGCGCCATGCGTTGGGGTAAGCGCGGAGCTGCTTGTCGGAGAGTCCCATCAGGCCATTCTTGCGGCAGTAGTCCTCGTCCCGGATGATCATATCCTGCTTCTGATACAGGGGGGAGTTGTTGAGCATGGTGGACCAGTTGACCAGACCGTACTCAATGCCCAGCGCATAGGCACCGATGGGCTTGATGGTAGAACCGGTCTGCCGCTCCACATTATAGGCGCGGTTCAGGGAAAGGCTCTTGGTCTTTTCGCCCAGGCCGCCCGCAATGGCCAGCACGTTGCCGTCATAGTCCAGCGTGACCATAGCAGCCTGCGTGCGCACGTTGCGGTAATAGTAGACGGTGCCATCTTCGCCGGTGCGGGTCTTGGGGGTGCCGTCCTCGTTGAACACCTGCACATCATCGTCCGAAATGGAGGTGACCTCTTCCTCATGCCAGCCCGCCGGGAAGTAGGCATCGTCGGTGTTCAGCATCAGGTTTTCCATCTGGGACTGCAGCTTGGTGTTGACAGTGGCTTCGATGGTAAAGCCGCCGGTGTAGAGCAGCTTCTGTGCCTCGGACTCGCTGATGCCCTCCTTGGTCATGATGTCCTGCACGACCTCATTGAACAGTGCATCGGTGAAGTAGGAGGTGACGGTGCTGGGCTTTTTGCCGCTGTCTTCTTCGGCCAGCACAAGGGGCTGTGCAGCGCCGTTGCGGTAGTCCTCCTCGCTGATCACTCCCTGCTGCCACATATTGTACATGATGAAGTTGCGGCGGTGGATCAGATTTTCGGGGTTCGTATAGGGGTTATAGTTGGTGGGGTTTTTTGTAATAGAGGCAATGGTAGCGCACTCCCACAGGCTCAGCTGGCTGACGTCCTTGTTGAAGTACTCGTTGGCCGCCGTCTGCACACCCTGAATGGTGCCGGTAAAGCTGATGGTGTTCAGGTAAGCCTCCAGAATGGTCTCCTTGGAGTAGCTGCGACTCAGGCAGAGGGCGCGGTAGATCTCGCGCACCTTGCGCAATGCGCCATCAATACCGCTGGCGCTGTTGTCATCGGTCAGGTTCTTGATGAGCTGCTGTTCCAGTGTGGATGCGCCCTGCTTGGAGCTGTAAATGGGCAGCAGATACTCATTGATCATTGCGCCGATGGTGCGCTTGAAGTTGACGCCAGGCTCTGAGTAGAAGTCCTTATCCTCGGTGCAGATGAAGGCATACTGCAAATTGGAGGGAATCTGCTCAAGGTCTGCCCATACGCGGTGGCTGTTGGAGGAGCGCAGGGTGGCATACTCCACCTGTGCGCCGGTATCCGGGTCGGTAGCTACCACCATACTGGACTGGCTCAGCTGAATGTTGTCTAGGTCCAGCAGGTCACCGTCGTTGGCAGTAGCCTGCACCACATAGAACACCATGCCCACGGCCACCACGCTGCCCAGCATAATGCCAAGGCAGAGCACCGTAGCGACAGTGCGGCCAATGAACCGCAGGATGGGATGCTTGCTCTTTTCCTTCGGCGACTTGGGGCTTTTGGGTGCCTTGGGTGTGCGGGTACGGTTTTCCGCTGCGGAGTGTACCTCGCGGCGGCTCTGGGAAACATTGACCTTACGTCCCACCGGGCGGGCAGGCTGCTCCTCGCCGCCCCGGTGGATCTTTCTCATCTCATTGTTGGAGATAGGGATCGCCTCCTGACATTTCAAGACTGTTGCCGGGCATAGCTGCACCGGGCTTTATCCACATCGTTTGTGACACGAAATTTCAAACTGCAATACCATATTATAGCACGCAAGCCCCAGCCGGGCAAGAACCAATCTTTGCGCGCTGAGCAGATATAAATAGTATAACACACTCTCTTGTGGAAAGTACAGTATCTGCGTGTGAAAATTGTCTGCCATCCGCCAAAACGGGGCATACTTACCGGGGAAGGGAGTGTTTTTTATGCGCAAGCTGTCTGTCTGCCTGTTCTACGGGCTTTGCGTATTCACCATTGTATTCAGTCTGTTCTGGATGGTGCTGCCAAAGCTGCCGCTGTCTCAAAGCCCCGCCGGGTCTGAGACCGACCCCGCCTCTCCCCTGAGCCTTGCCGCGCAGGCAGTGCCCCAGACGGACACCGCCCGCTACTGCCTGCAAGACAGCGGCGGGCGGGTGGCGGTGTACACCTGCCGCGCCGACGGCACCCCGGGCACCCTGATCCGCGTGACCGGCATCTACACCAATCTTCTGCCCGAAAACGACGCCTTACGCATCAAGCGCGGGCTTGTGGTCAACAGCCCCCGGGAACTCGACCTGCTGCTGGAGGATCTGGGGGAATAAGTATAAGAGGCCGCTGCAAACGATGTGCAGCGGCCTCTGTTATAAATATGACTTACGCTTCCATTTCTTCCAGCGGCACAAGGTATTCCTTGCGGCACTGCTCGTACTCCAGCATATAGTCCTTGCTGGGGCTGTGGTGCATGATGTTTTTCAGGGTGTGAGAGTCGTAATCATCGCCGGCCTCCATGCCCACCATGCGCACCGCAATGTTGGAGCAGTGGTCGGAGATACGCTCGGCGTTGTTCAGCACATCCAGGAACACCACGCCGGTGTCGATGGAGCAGATGCCGTCCTTCAGGCGGCGGATGTGCTGGTCGCGCAGGCGCTCCACCATCACATCAATGATCTCCTCCAGCGGCTCCACCTGTGCAGCCTTCTGGGTATCATCGTTTTCAAAGGCCTCGTCCGTCAGAGCCAGAATGCGCTCCAATGCGGCGTCCAGCAATTGCAGTTCCTTTTTGGCGCTCTCGCTGAAGCTGGCCTCCTTGTCGTGCAGCTCCTCGGCCTTTTCCATGATGTTCACGGCATAGTCGCCAATGCGCTCGAACTCGGTGACAAAGTTCAGCAACTCGGTCACCGCGTGGCTCTCGTCGTCGCCCAGCTCCTGATCGGTCAGCTTGATCAGATAGTTGGTGATCTCCACCTCCATGCGGTCGATCAGGTTCTCGCGCACCTTAATGGCGCTCACGGTCTCCTCGTCCATCTTCAAAAGCAGCGGCGCGGCCAGACCCACGTTGCGGGCGGCGCGGCGGGACATCTTGATCACCGCATTCTTCGCCTGCTGCAAGGCCACTGCCGGGCTCTTGTACAGACGCTCGTCCAGCACCGGCATGCTCAGCTCCTGTGCTTCCTCCACGCTGCTGGGCACCGTGAGCATCGCCAAGCGGCTCAGCACTCCGCTACAAGGCAGGAACAGCAGCATGGCGCATACGCTGGACAAGGTATGGATGTTTGCAATGGAGCTCTTGTTCATCACATCGCCCCACATGGGGATGCCGATGGTGAATTGCACCGCATAGATCAGCGCCAGCAGGATCACACTGCCGATGACGTTGAAGTACAGGTGGATGAGCGCTGCCCGCTTACCATCCTTGGAGGAGCCGCCGATGGTGAGCAACGGGGTGAACGCCGTACCGATATGTGCACCCAGAATGATGGGAATGGCAGAGCTGAAGGTGACAAGCCCTGTGCTGGACAGTGCCTGCAGAATACCCACCGAAGCGGAGGAGGACTGGATGATCACGGTGACCACCACGCCCACCAGAACGCCCAGAATGGGGTTGGTCATGGTGACGAACAGATTCTGAAAGACGGCGCTCTCCCGCAGGGGAGCAACGCCGGTATCCATCAGGCTCATGCCGGTAAACAGAATGCCGAAGCCCAGCATGATCTGACCGATATTCTTCTTTTTGGCATTGCGCAGGAACACATAAAAAATGCAGCCAATAAACGCCACCACGGGGGCAAAGGTCTTGGGCTGGATCAAGGTCAGCCACAGGCTGTCGCCTGAGATATCCGCCATGCGGATCAACTGACCTGTTACCGTAGTACCAATATTTGCACCCATGATCACGCCTACCGACTGCGTCAGTGTCATGATACCGGAGTTGACCAGACCGACACAAATAACCACCGTACCAGCCGACGACTGGATGACGCCGGTGATCAGTGTGCCGAAGATCACGCCTTTGATGGTAGAGGAGGTAAGCTTTTGCAATACGCCCTGCATCTTGCCGCCTGCCAGCTTTTCCAGACCGGCGCCCATGATGGACATGCCGTACAGGAACAGCGCAACGCCGCCCAGCAGAGAGGTAATGTGTGTGATATCCATAACGATACTCCTAATATGAAACTTCCCTTTTTATCCTTTACAGCACACAGCCGCCGGAACCTTGCACGCACAGCGCCTGCCCTGTTCCGGAAGCCGCTTACTTTTATTATACCATCAAAGGGGGCGTCTCAACAAGGTTTATTTTACAGGAAAGTTACTTTTTTTACACATTCCGCAACATATTTCCGGGCGGCAAACAAAAAGATTTCCGTTATTTTACATACATTTTACATTCAGCTTTCCCAGATGCGATATGCCGCCGCTTACCCGGCCAGCTCTTCCATGGCCTCGCGCACTGTATCGGCCGAAAACAGGAACACACCACTGCCGGTGTATACCTCCACATGATTGCCCACATAACGCAACTCAAAATCCTTCATGGTGTTTCCCTCCTGTGTTTCTGTTTTGTTCCGGGGCTTTCCCGGTGAACACAGTATCGCATAATTCAGATACCATAAAAAGGACTTTCAAAGGTTTTTGCGGATTTTTTGCGTAACGTAAAAAACAGCGTATGCTCCCCAGTCTGCTCACGCTGTACACGGCCATTTTCCTCGGAGATCAGGTCTTTGGCAGTCCCCGCAGCGCCGCATTTCCGCAGGAAACAGGCGCTGGAGCTGCCGTTTTCCGTCACGACCCCCTCCTGTGAAAATGGGATAGCGGAGCGTCCGCAGACGCTCCGCTATCCCGAAATTAAAAATAAATTTTCCGCTGATAATGGCTAGAGCAAAGCGGAAGCCCTTCCAAATCATCCTGCTGTGCAAAGCATTATTCTGCCGCGTCCGTCACACGGACGCGGTAGCCTGTCCGCACACAGCGCACCGCGTAGCGGGAACCGCCGCCGGAGGTGCAGGTGAACAGGGTCAGATCCCAGTTGTCCGTCTCGGTATCGGTGGTCATCTCCTCGATCTGGGTGGGGCGCAAAGTCTCCACGCTCTCCACCTCATAGCTCCAGCGCAGACCGTCTGCATCCGTAAAATAGACCGAACTGCCGATGGCCAGCCACTTGATGGGGCTGAAGTGCATTGCGTAGTTGTGGCCGCAGATCACAAGATCATCGCCATAGGTGGTGCCGCTGTACCGCCCGGGGGCGATCTTCAGCCCGGCGTAGCTCCACTGCGCCATCACCGGCAGCTCCCGTTCTACCGCCGGGATGGAAAGCACCCCGATGTAGTCCCGCCCTTCCACCTCCACAGTGGTCATCTCCTGCGTCGGGTCCAGCACCGGCTGCGGGGCTGCAGTCTCGTTTTCCTGCTGGTGCTCCGTAATGGTCTTTTGCATGGTCTGCTCCAGCTCGCCCAATACTTCCTGCGAGGCCTTTTCTGCCCGGGCGGCATCCCACCGGTTGTAGCCCAGCAACCCGGCGGCGCATAAGATCAGCACCGCGCCCAGCACCATGCACAGCCTGCCGATTTTCCGTTTCATTGCATTCCATCCTTTATATATAATAGTATCGTCTGCTTCAGTATACCATTCCCCGCTCCGGTTTACAACCGTTCTTCCGGTCGTTTTTTATCGGGCAGCAGCGCGCAGACCAGCCGCACCATCTGCCCGGTCAGGGGCAGCCACACCAGCGCGCACAGTACGTTGAATAAGGTGTGTGCGTTGGCGATCTGCCGGGCGATCACGGCGCACTCCACCCCTGCGGGCGAGCACAGCCGCACCAGCGCCGCAAAGGGCTGCAAGAGTGCGCAGCACACCGCCGCGCCGCTCAGGTTGAAGATGGCGTGGGCTGCCGCCACCCGCTTGGCGTCTCTTCCCTGCCCGATGGCGGCAAGCACCGCCGTGATGGTGGTGCCGATGTTATCCCCCAGCAAAATGGGAATGGCCGCAGTCAGCCCCAGCAGGCTGTGCACGCCGTCTGCCCCGGGCTGTGCCGCCATGCTTTGCAGCAGTACCACCGTGGCAGAACTGCTTTGCACCGTTAAGGTCATGCAGACACCCGCCAGCAGCCCGTGCATGGGACTTTGCCGCACCCGGGCAAGCTCCAGCCGGAGCAGAGGGCTTTGCAGCAGCGGCTCCATGGCGCTGCGCATCACAGTAACGCCTTCGAACAGCAGCCCAAAGCCGAACACTGCCTCGCCCACGCAGCGGCCCCGCCAGCCTTTACAGGCCAGACAGAGCAGCACCCCGCCAAACAGCAGCAGATACCGCCAGCCTTCCACCTGAAACGCCAGCAGCTGTGCCGTGACTGTTGTGCCGATGTTCGCCCCGAACACCACCGGAACCGCCTGCCGCAGCTGCAACAGCCCCGCCGCCAGAAAGGCAATGACCATAACCGTGACCGCTGAGCTGCTTTGCAGCACCGCCGTTACCGCAGCACCAGTCAGCAACCCTGCCACCGGGTTTGCGGTGCACCGCGCCAGCAGGCTGCGCAGACGCCTGCCCGCTCCCTGCTGTACTGCCCTGCACAGGCTGTCCGTCCCATATAAAAACAGCGCCAATCCGCCGAATACCTGTAACAACACTTGGAATCCCTGCTCCATCCGCGCCCTCCGTTTCTGCCTGTCCTTTATTTCTATGCAGCGAGAGCCGGTTTGCGCATTGACAAAACCTACAAGTTTTTTGTGAATTTTTGTTTAATATTTCCCCATTCCCTTGCAATCCGGCAGCAAAAGGAATATGCTTATCAGGCGTTAATACTTAACAACTGTTAAGTATCCAAAAAAATGCAAACGAGGAGGGACTGTCGTGTCCGAGCCAAGCACCCCCAGCTTTCAGGGGATGTGCCACTATATCGGGCAGCTGAGCAAGGCATCCAAGGCCGGGATGCGGGCGGCGCTGGCCGATTGCCCCAAATGCCACTTCAATATGCTGGAAGGCCTGCTGCACGCCATCAACTGTCACGGAAAGGACGGTGCCATTTATGTCTCCGACCTTGCCCGGGAGATTCGTCAGCCGCTGCCGGCGGTCTCGCGCGGGCTGCGGCTCATGGAGCAGGACGGCACCGTGGTGCGGGAACCGGACCCCGCCGACCGCCGCAAAACGCTGGTGCGCATCACCCCCAAGGGGTACGAGCTGTGCCACCAGTGTGAGCAGGCTCTGCGCAACTACTTTGCCAGCGTGCTGGCACGGTTAGAGCCGGAGCAGGTAGCCCAGATGGACGCGCTGCGCGGCGCGCTGATGGATGCCATTCTTGCGGAAAATGCCGCGCGCAACATTAACCCGAAGGGAGAAACGAACCATGACAAAGATCTTTAAGCAGCTGGCCCGGCACTGGGCAGTCTGCCTTGTGGTGTTCGCACTGCTGTTCGTGCAGGCGTACTGCGACCTTGCCCTGCCGGACTACACCAGCAAGATCGTGGACACCGGCATCCAGCAGGGCGGCATTGAAAGCCCCCTGCCCCAGACGGTGCGCCAGAGTACGCTGGACGCGCTGAGCCTGCTGATGAGCGAGGAGGATGCGCAGAAGCTGCAAAACGCCTACCAGTACTATCTGCAGGACGATGGCGTGTTGCAGCTGCGCTCCGACCTGACCGAGGACGAGCGCACCGCACTGGAAGATGCTGTGACCACCCCGGACATCGTGCTGTATATGGCTGCCGCACAGGCCGCCAACACCCCCGCTGGACAGAACAGCATGGGCATGACCGGCCTTGCCGAGACGCCCTCTGCCGCTGCGGACGCGGACACTGAGACCGTCACCCCTACGGCAGCGAATCTGGACACCGTTTGCAGCCAGTTTGCCGCCATGAGCCAAATGCCCGGCTTTGACCGCAGTATGCTGCAAAAGCAGCTGGACGGTGCCATGAGCCAGCTGGACAGCACCCTGCTGGAAAACCTGAAAAGCCAGTCTTTGCTGCTGGTGCAGCTGGAATACGAGGCGCAGGGCGTTGCGCAGGATGTGCAGATGGGTTACCTCTTCCGGGTGGGCGGCCAGATGCTGGCGCTCACCCTGCTGATGGTGGCCGTGGCTGTGGCCGTGGGCTTCCTTGCCTCCCGGGTATCTGCCGCCATCGGCCGCGACCTGCGCCGGGAGACCTTCTCCAGCGTTATCGGCTTCTCCAATGCGGAGATTGAGAATTTTTCCACCGCCTCTCTCATCACCCGCACCACCAACGATATCCAGCAGGTGCAGTTCGTCTGCGTCATCCTGCTGCGCATGGTGGCCTACGCGCCCATTCTGGGCATTGGCGGCGTGCTGCACGTTGTAGGCAGCAGCAGCGGCCTTTCCTGGATCGTGGTGCTGGACGTGGCACTGCTTTTGTTGCTGCTGCTCTTCCTGATGAGCGTTGCCATGCCCAAATTCAAGGTGATGCAGCAGCTGGTGGACCGGCTGAATCTGGTCAGCCGCGAAATTTTGACCGGCATCATGCCGGTGCGCGCCTTCAGCCGCGAAAAGTTTGAGGAGCAGCGCTTTGACAAGGCCAACCGGGAGCTGATGGGCACCCAGCTGTTCACCAACCGCGCTATGGTGGCTATGATGCCCTTTATGACCCTGATCATGAACGGCACCAGCCTGCTCATCGTCTGGTTCGGCGGCAAGGCCATGGATGCCGGCACTATGCAGGTGGGCGAAATGATTGCCTTTATCACCTACACCATGCAGATCGTCATGTCCTTCCTGATGCTGGCCATGGTGGCCGTCATGCTGCCCCGCGCCGGTGTGGCTGCGGATCGTATTGACGAGGTCATCCGCACCAAAGCCTCCATCCACGACCCGGACGAAGCCACCGCAAAAGCTGCACAGGCGCACACCGACTGGCAGGGCGTTGTGCAGTTCGAGGACGTAAGCTTCCGTTACCCCGGTGCAGACAGCGATGCGCTGGAACACATCAGCTTTACCGCAAAGCCCGGCGAGACTACCGCCATCATCGGCTCCACCGGCTGCGGCAAGTCCACCCTGCTCAACCTGATCCCCCGCTTTTACGATGTGACCGGCGGCAAGGTGACCGTGGACGGCATTGACGTGCGCGAGATGCCACAGGCACAGCTGCACGACCTGCTGGGCTATGTGCCCCAGAAGGGTGTGCTGTTCAGCGGCACCATTGACAGCAACCTGAAATTCGGCGGCGAGGATATCACCGACGCACAGGTGCACAAAGCCGCCGCCATTGCACAGGCCACTGATTTTATCGAGGCAAAGTCCGAAAGCTATCAAAGTCCCATTGCGCAGGGCGGCTCCAACGTATCCGGCGGCCAGAAGCAGCGGCTTTCCATTGCCCGGGCAATTGCCAAAAATCCCAAGGTCTATCTGTTTGACGACAGCTTCTCGGCGCTGGACTACAAGACCGATGTAACGCTGCGCCGCGCTTTGAAGGCACAGACCGACAACGCCACTGTAATCATTGTGGCACAGCGCATTTCCACCGTGCTGCACGCAAACCAGATCCTTGTACTGGACGAAGGCAGGCTGGTGGGCAAGGGCACCCACGCCCAGCTGATGGTCAGCTGCCCGGAATATCAGGAGATCGCCCGCAGCCAGCTGAGCCAGAAGGAGCTGGCGCTGGATACCCTGAATACAGAAAAGGAGGGTGAGTGATATGCCCAGACCCGGACGTCCCACCACCGAGCGTGCCAAGGACTTTAAAGGCACGCTGCGGCAGCTCATCCGCACCATGAGCCACTACAAGCTGCCCCTTGCGGCAGCCATGTTGTTTGCAATTCTTTCTACCATCTTCAACATTGCAGGCCCCAAGGTGCTGGCAAAGGCCACCACCGCCCTTGCCACCGGCTGGATCGCCCGGCTGCGTGGCACCGGCAGCATCGATTTTGTGTATATCGGCCGTATCCTGCTGTTTTTGCTGGGGATGTACCTGCTGAGCAGCGCCTTCAGCTTTATTCAGGGCTGGCTGATGACCGGCCTTTCTCAGAAGGTCTGCTACGACTTCCGTCGCCAGATCAGTGAAAAGATCAACCGCCTGCCGCTGGCGTACTTTGAAAAGCGCACCGTGGGCGAGGTGCTCTCCCGCATCACCAACGATGTGGACACACTGGGCCAGAGCCTGAACCAAAGCATCACCCAGCTGATCACCAGCGTGACCACCATGATCGGTGTGCTGGTGATGATGCTCTCCATCAGCCCCCGCATGACCCTGATTGCCCTGCTGATCTTACCGGTATCGCTGGCGCTGGTGCTGGTGGTGGTCAAGTTCAGCCAGAAGTACTTCAAGGCACAGCAGGCCACGCTGGGCGTGGTCAACGGTCAGGTCGAGGAGATCTACGCCGGCCACAATGTGGTCAAGGCGTTTAACCGCGAGGCCGTGGTACTGGCAGACTTCAACGCCGCCAACGATAAGCTGTACGAATCCGCATGGAAAAGCCAGTTCCTCTCCGGCCTGATGATGCCCATCATGAACTTTGTGGGCAACCTGGGCTATGTGGCGGTGGCCATCGTGGGCAGCATTTTTGCTGCAAACGGGGTCATCACCATTGGTGATATTCAGGCCTTTATCCAGTACGTCAAAAACTTTACCCAGCCCATCCAGCAGCTTTCGCAGGTGTCCAATATGCTGCAAAGCATGGCTGCTGCTGCAGAGCGGGTGTTCGAGTTTTTGAACGAGCCGGAGGAAGCGCAGCTGGCAGACCCCGCCCGCCGCGCCAACCCTGCCGACATTGACGGACAGGTCACCTTTGACCATGTGCGCTTCGGCTACACCCCGGACAAGACCGTCATCCACGACTTCAGCTGCACGGTGCAGCCCGGCCAGAAGGTAGCCATTGTAGGTCCCACCGGCGCAGGCAAGACCACTATGGTCAAGCTGCTGATGCGCTTTTACGATGTGGACGCCGGTTCTATCACCCTGAACGGCCACAATGTGCGGGACTTTGACCGCAGCGCTCTGCGCGAGGGCTTTGGCATGGTGTTGCAGGACACATGGCTGTTCAAGGGCACCATCATGGAGAACATCCGCTACGGCCGGCTGGACGCCACCGATGAAGAGGTGATTGCTGCCGCAAAGGCTGCCAACGCCGACCACTTTATCCGCACCCTGCCCGGCGGCTACCAGATGGAGCTGAACGAGGACGCCTCCAACGTCAGTCAGGGACAGAAGCAGCTGCTTACCATCGCCCGCACCATTCTGGCAGACAACCGCATCCTGATTTTGGACGAGGCCACCAGCAGCGTGGATACTCGCACTGAGCAGCGCATCCAGACCGCCATGGACCGCCTGATGGAGGGGCGCACCAGCTTTGTCATCGCCCACCGCCTTTCCACCATCCGGGATGCCGACCTCATCCTTGTGATGCGGGACGGCGACATTGTGGAGCAGGGCACCCACGACCAGCTGATCGAGGCCGGCGGCTTCTACGCTGACCTGTACAACAGCCAGTTCGAGGACGTGGTGGATTAAAGCACCTGTCACCGCGTTATAACCGCAACAAGAGCACCTGTTGCCTTTTTAGGGCAATAGGTGCTCTTTGTTTTACCCTCTCAGTCATCGCTGCGCGATGCCAGCTCCCCCCGAGAGGGGGGAGCTTTTCTACATCTGTCGGTGCCTGAGAGGGTTTTCGTCTTTTCTTTATGATTCCTCCACCGGTTCCAGCTTCAAGCCGAACAGCTTTTCCGAGAGGGACGGCAGCTGTTGCTGCAAGGCGCGGACGTAGGCCATTACTACCGGATCCTCGCGCTTTTGCCCCAGCACAACGCCGAAGCGGTGTCCCCTGCCCCAGTCCAGTACCCGCACAAAACTGAGGTCCGGCCTGCGGTAATAGACCGCCGGGACCATCTTGAGTGCCGGGTCGCCGTAGGCCGCACTGCGGATACCGCCCACCGGCGTAAACTCCACCCCTCGGTCCATTCCCTCCTGCAGCAGGCTTGTTTCGTAGACAGTCTGGTACATCTCCTTGATGGGTAGCCAGCGATATTGCAATGCCTGTTCCAAGGTCAATCTGCCCACCGGCATATCAGCGGGCGGGTGGATGGGGATGCAAAGTTCTGGCATATAGAACAGCGGCACAAAGGTAAGCCCCTGCGCGTAGAACTCTGCACTTTCCAGCTGGAAGGAAAGATCCATCTCCCCTTTTTTCAGGCTGCGCCAGACCTCGCTGCGGTTGGCACACCACCCCAGAATGGAGGTATACTGCAGGCACAAGTCACTTGTCAGGGAAAACAAGTCGTATGCGAACATCCGCATTGCCTCATGGCAGCCTGCAATCACCAGATGCCGTTCCGGCGGTTTTTCCTGCTGTTGCACCGCGCGGGCGTGGCGCACCGCCTGCTGATACAGAGCCACCAGCTGCTTTGCCTTGGGGTAAAAATCCTGTCCCGCCGGGGTCAGCACCACCCGGCGGGGCACGTGCTGGAACAGCTCGAACTGCAGCTGCCCTTCCAGCGTGCGGATCTGCTGCGAAAGTGCCGACTGGGAAAGATACAGTGCCTCTGCCGCCGCAGAAAAGCTGTTCAGTTCCACGATCTTTACAAAGCCTTCCAGTGCGCTCTCGTTCATGCTTTTCTCCCTCCCGCAATACATTAGGTTGGCCTAAATTATAATATAAAAAATATGAATTGTAAACAGCACCCTTCTACGCTACAATTGTTAAGGATTCCGCAAAGTGCCTTTTACTTTGCTGCACGATAAGAAGGAACACAAAGAAGAACAAAAAGAAAGAGAGCGTACCTATGAACAAGATCTCCCGTAAGGGCTTTATCAAGATCGCCGCTGCCGCCGCCATGAGCGGTGTGACCGCCGGTGCTCTGGCTGCCTGCAATTCCGCTTCCGGTTCTGCCTCCACTTCCGGTGCTGCCGGTCAGTACATCCCCGGCACCTACGAGGGCACTGCCGAGGGTATTTCCTCCACCGTCAAGGTCACTATGACCTTCTCCGACAGCGCTGTCACCGACGTGGTGGTGGATACCTCCGGCGAGACCGCTTCCTTCGGCGCTGCCGCTGCCGATGAGCTGCGCGAGCAGCTGCTGGCTGCTGGTTCTGCCGAGATCGACGGTGTTTCCGGTTCTACCATCACCTCCGACGCCGTGATGAAGGCTGCCAAGAGCTGCTACGCACAGGCTAAGGGCGAGGCCGTGGTCTCCAGCGTGCAGCTGCCCACCGGCGATGAGAACGACTGGCTGGGCAAAGAGCCTGACATCGACGAGGCCGCCATCACCGAGACCGTGGACACCGACATCCTGATCGTGGGCGCTGGCAATGGCGGTATGTTCGCTGCCGCCTATGCGGCTGCCAACGGCCTGAACTTCCGTGTTATCGAGCAGAACGCCAACGTGCAGGACACCCGTCACTGGTACGGCGCTGTTGATTCTGCTGCCGCTAAGGAGGCTGGCGAACCCGCCACCGATAAGGCAAAGCTGCTGAGCGAGATCTCCCGCTACGCCTCCGGCAAGTGCGACCAGCGCGTTGTCAAGACCTGGATCAACGAGTCTGCCGCTATGCACGACTTCATGCGCAGCATTCTGGAAGATAAGTACGGCTGGGTATGCGATTTCACCTCCGGCAGCGAGGCTGCATGGCCTGCAGAGAATGCCGAGCACAACACCGACTACCTCTACCCTGTGCAGGAGCACAACTACATGGCCAGCGAGCGCGAGTCCGGTCTGGCTCGCAATGAGCTGCTGCTGCAGTACATCCAGGAGCTGGGCTACGATGTAGACTTCAAGACCAGTCTGGCCAAGCTGGAAAAGAACAGCGATGGCCGCATTACCGGTATCATCGCCCAGAGCACCGAGGATGACCACTTCATCCGCTACAACGCCAATCAGGGCGTGCTGCTGGCCTGCGGCGGCTTCCCCGGCAACCCCTACATGATGGAGCAGCTGGACCCGCTGGGCACCAGCGTGACCACCGCCTGCTCCTACTCCCCCGCCGACAAGGGCTACGGTATCCGCGCTGCCGTGTGGGCAGGTGCTAATCTGGACAAGGAAGCCGCTCCCATGCTGTTTGACCGCGGCATCGTTGCCCCCGGTGTGGACGCCGGTTATGTGGACAACGACTCCGCCTTTGGCGGCAAGACTTTCCCCGGTAAAATCCGCCAGTATAATCCCGGCACCCAGCCCTTCCTGAAGGTGAACCGCAACGGCGAGCGTTTTGCCAACGAGAGCTGCCCCTACAACGATATCGTCTACGCTGCCGCCCACCAGCCGGGCCGCGTCTACGCACAGATCTGCGATGCTAACATTCTGGAGGATGCAAAGCGCTTCCACACCATCGGCTGCTCTGCCCAGACCCGCAACGGCGGTGAGAAGTACATTCAGGGCAAGATGGACGAGGCTATCGAGGCCGGTGCATTGTTCAAGTGCGATACGCTGGACGAGCTGGCCGACAAGATGGGCTTTACCGGTGCTGCCAAGGACACCTTCCTTGCTACCGTGGAGCGCTACAACGAGCTGTACGACAAGCAGAACGACGAGGACTTCGGCAAACCCGCTTACCGCCTGAGCGCCATCCGCACCGCGCCCTTCTACGGCTGCTGGCTGGGTGCTTCCCTGCTGACCACTGAGCAGGGCATCGCCATCAACGAAAAGGGTCAGGCTCTGGACACCAACAATCAGCCCATGGAGGGTCTGTACATTACCGGCGATATGTCCGGCAGCTTCTTTGCCAACAACTACCCCTGCCTGATGGCCGGTGTGGCTATGGGCCGCACCCTGACCTTCGCCATGAAGGCTGTCAAACAGATGGCTGGTCTGGAGAATGCCTGATAAAGCGCAGTTCTCCGGCATACTCTAAGCGTTTCTTCTTTTTCATGTGAAGAGGGGCGGTCCCATTTGGGGCTGCCCCTCTTTGTGTTTTTGCCCCGCACGCCCTCTACACAAATGCCCGCGATTGTGCTATGATAAGCGTGGAACCGGGCAGTTCATCCCGCCCGGTCAGAGATCGAGGTGTTTGTACAAATGTCGGATATTCTGGATACCTTACGGCAGGAAGGGGTGGATCCCGCCCTGCTTGCGGCAGTGCAGGAATACCGCGCCGCCCATACGCTCAGCGAGGCGCTGCATCCGCGCATTCCCGCCCCTGCCTTTATCTACTACGGCAAAGAGGTGTGGGAGCAGGCGCTGGCGGCTATCCTCTGCGGCGAAAACCTGCTGCTGGCCGGCGGAAAGGCCACCGGCAAAAACGTGCTGGCCGAAAACCTTGCCGCCGCCTTTGGCCGCCCCGCATGGGACATCTCTTTTCATGTAAACATGGATGCCGCCTCCCTGATCGGCATGGATACCTTTGCGGGCGGGCAGGTGGTGTTCCGTCCCGGGCCGGTGTACCGCTGCGCACAGTGCGGCGGCTTTGGCGTGCTGGACGAGATCAACATGGCCAAAAACGAGGCGCTGGCGGTGCTGCACGCGGTGCTGGACTTCCGCCGCGCCATCGACGTACCCGGTTACGAGCGCATCCCGCTGGCCGAGGAGACCCGCTTTATTGCCACCATGAACTACGGCTACGCGGGCACCCGGGAGCTGAACGAGGCGCTTACCTCCCGCTTTGCAGTGGTGCAGATGCCCACCATCACCCAAGATAATCTGGAAAAGCTGCTGCGGGCGCAGTTCCCGGATCTTTCGGCAAAATATGTGCACCAGTTTGCACTGCTGTTTCTGGACCTGCAGAAAAAATGCGACAGTGCTGAAATTTCCACCAAAGCGCTGGATCTGCGCGGTATGCTGGACGCGCTGCGGCTGATTCGGCGGGGCATCCCGGCCGGGGCGGCGCTGGATATGGGCATCACCAACAAGGCCTTTGACTCCTACGAGCAGGGGCTGATCCGGGACGTGATCGCCGCGCGCATCCCGGCCAAGCTGGATGCCGGAAAGCTGTTTGCCTGATGGACGCCCAAAGCTACACCGCGCAGGAGCGGCGTGCGGCCAATCAGGTCTGGGCCGCTGCCGGAGCCTACGGCTTTGAGCCGCTGTTTCTGGCCCACAACACGGACGGCACCATTGATTTTTACATGAACTGCATCGTAGGGCTGGTGCACAAATACTACGGTGACGCGCTGATCCGGGACATTTTTTCTGCTTGGGAGGGCGACACACGCCAGCCCATGCTGGACGATATGGCGTGGCTGTACTTAGAAAACGCCGCCTACCGGCTGGAGCTGCCCCGCCGCCCGGTGCTGGAGGCACTACGCTTTGCCCACGCAGACTACTTTTTTGCCATCCAGTACAAGCTTTCGCGGCAGGAGTGGATGGCGAAAAACCAGCTGGTGTACACCATGCAGGCTGCGCGCTGGCGCAAGGTGCTGGGACGCACCGCCCCGGTCATGACCCCTTACGAAAGCAGCCTTGCCGCTGCGCTGGAGCCGGAGACCGTACCGGAACCGGCGCTGCTCAAAAACGAACTGCTGGCGCTGTTTGCAAAGTTCGCCCTGTTTGACGGCAAGGTACGCCAGAAGCCCGCGCTGCATCTGCGGCTGCAAGGCTTTTGGGCAAAGCTTGCCACCAAAACCATGCCCACCCAGATGATCAAAACCGACCGGGTGACGGTGGAACATTCCGGTGCGGTAGATGCCACAGGCAGCGGGCTGGCGGTGAACAAGCGCCGGGCAAACATCACCCTGAAGCAACGCGCCGCACAGGATCGTGCCTACATTGAAAGCTGCTTCGGGCGCTGCTTCTACCCGCCGGAGCAGCTGCGCAAGGCCGAGCAGGAGCTGTGCACCGGAGTGCATCTGGGCTGTCACTTGTGGTTCAGCGCCGGTGTACCCAGCCCGGCGCAGGCACCCACCCCGGAAGCGCGGCAGCTGGCGCAGCAAGCCGAATTGCAGGCCGAACGCAACCGCACCTACTATGCAAAAAATCAGGAACTGCATCGAAGTGTTGTACTGCGCCTTACCGAGCAGATCCGCAACTGTATTCTGGTGCATCAGCAGCCCGACCAGCGGGTGGCACGCAGCGGCAACCTGTGCGCCGGGCGGGTGTGGCGCGCCCCTTACCTGAACGATAACAGGGTGTTTTTGTGCCCGGAGGAGGAAAACTGCCCCGCTTTTACGGTGGATCTGCTGCTGGACGCCTCCGCCTCCCGCCTGCACTGTCAAGAGGTGATCGCGGCGCAGGGTGTCATTCTGGCCGAAAGCTTGGCCAACTGCGGTATTCCGGTGCGAGTAAGCGCCTTTAGCAGCCTGCGGGGCTACACGGTACTGCGGGTACTGAAAGGCTTTGCGGACAAGAACCGGCAGAACATCTTCCGGTACTTCGCCTCAGGCTGGAACCGGGACGGTCTGGCCCTGCGAGCTGCGGGCGATCTGATTCAGTACGCCCCCGGCCCCGCCCCGCGCCACCTGATGATCCTGCTGACCGATGCCAGCCCCAACGACAGCCGCCGCATCCCGCCCACAGCAGAGAACCCGCTGGGCTGCGCCTACGAGGACGCCGCCGGTGTGGCCGATACCGCCGCGCAGGTGCGCACCTTGCAGCGGCAGGGGGTGCGGGTGTCTGCCGTTTTTATGGGCGAGGACAGCAGCGCCGGTGCCGCCGCGCAGATCTACGGCAAAAATATGGCGCGCATCCGCGGCATGGATCAGCTTGCCCGCGCAGCCGGACGGCTGATCCAGAACGAGATCCGGGAGCTTGGCGATTGAAGAAATATAAAATGACCCCTGTGGGAGCAACTCCTGCCTTAGTCGGCATCTCCCGCAGGGGTCATTTTTCACAACCGCTTATCATAAAGCACAACCATGCTTTGAACTTCCGTTTGCTCTACGCCATAAGTTTTTGCAAAATTTTGTCGTTTCGAAGAAACTTGCAGTTGTTTTTTCCTCAAAAGTATGCTATACTACGTTCAGAGAAGTTTTATACAGCCTGTCGGCCCGATCACCCGGCTGGCGCTTTTACAACGTTTCGCTGTTTGCTTTTTAGGAAGGAGATCAATCATGGACGCTTCCCGTTATTTTGACGCCATGCACAACGCCATGTCCACCCTGCACGCCGGTGCACAGCTGCTGCTCACCATCCGTTTGCAGGACACCTGCGGCAACGATGCCTATCTTGAAGTAAAACAGCTGCCCGGGGAGCAGAGCGCCCTTGTGTGCTACTCCACCATGGGGCGGCGCTGCCTGAATTTTCAGCTGTTCCGCAAGGGCTGGCAGCTGTGCCACAATGCCGATGGGCAGCTGACCGGACGTTTTCCGTCCAGTGCCGACAGCCTGCTCAGCCAGACCGACTTCCGCGCCTACTGCCGGGAGGATCGGCTGGATGCCGCCCGCACCCAGCGCCTTATAGAGGAGCTGGGGCAGCGTGCCGGTACAAATTATATCGGTGCCATCCCGCAGAATGCCCGCACCGGCGCACAGATCACAGTCGAAAGCCACCTCGGTCGCGGTGCACGCTGGAGTTACTGGAATCAGGACACATCCCCCTGCCTGCCGCTGGCCGCAATTTTGTACTGGCTGGCTGATTTTCTGGCCGGAAACGAGCGCCGTGCCTTGCAGTCTGACCCGCAGGCCGCTGCACTGGCTGCGCAGTGGCTGGCAAAGGACACCGCTGTGTTCTTCTGCCCCTCCCCTGCCCTGACGGTATCCTCTGCGACCGGTCATAGTGCCCCTGCTGCACGGCGCACCCGCCCCGCGCCGGTGCCTGCCGCACGCAGCAAGAGCTGGCAGAGCGTTCTTGCTGCCATGGCTGCCGTGTAAGCAAGACATCGTTATTTCAGCATGGTTTACATAAAAAGACGAGTGCCTCGGCAAAACCGTGCACTCGCCTTTTTTCTTATTATCAAACAGCAAAAAAGCACCCCGCCAGCCGTTTCCGGTCAGCGGGGTGCTCAGTGCTTAAAGGTTACGGTTCAGCTTACGCTGCACGGCACACAGAGGAGATCACTCCTCGATGTAGCCGTACTGGAAGTACCAGTAGCCGTAGGGGCTGTGCCAGGTGCCCTTCAGAGAGGAGCTCTGCAGCCAGTAGTCGTTGTAGTAAGCGATGGGCAGGCAGCCGGTATCCTCCATGAGGATGTCCTCAGCCTTGTGCAGCTGTGCAAAGTGCTCGGAGACATCAGCCACGCGGGAAGCCTCGATCGCAGCATCGAACTCGGGGTTGGAGTACTTGCCATCATTGTTGCCGTTGCCGGAGCAGAACAGATCCAGCATGTTGGAGGGATCATTGTAGTCCATGACCCAGCCGTTACGGGCAACATCGTACTCGCCTGCACGACGAGCGGCGGTGAAGGAAGACCACTCCATCTTGCTGATGGTCAGGGTGATGCCCAGATCGCCCCAAGCCTGCTGCAGGTACTCTGCCAG
>OODL01001363.1_pt1 | contig 21420 bp, 15 predicted proteins | sample 1671181 | NCBI WGS metagenome assembly OODL01 (sample SAMN06348130, study PRJEB24527) | human gut metagenome | biome: human gut; feature: ankylosing spondylitis patient; material: feces | host: Homo sapiens | place: China | collected 2015-10 | reverse complement strand
GTTCTCGACGTTGGCGTTGGCGTCGTATTTCGAGCCGGTGGCGGGGTTCTTGGCCTCGCAGTAGTTCATCAGGAATTGCAGCTTGTCGCGCACTTCGCGGTCTTCGGTATGTTCCTGCCGGTAGATGATGTAGGCTTTGGCCACCTTGTAGTAGCGTTCGGCCATCAGCGCCGTCTCGACCTGGTTCTGAATCTGTTCGACGGTCGTGCCGTCCGCGACGCGGATGCGTCCCAGAATCTGGGTGAGCATCTCGTCGGTGGCGAAACTCCCGACCGAGAGGAAGGCTTTGGCGATGGCCGCACGGATCTTGTCGATCGAGAAACGCTCGCGTTTGCCGTCGCGCTTGGTGATGAAAATTTCGGAACTGCTCATAGTTGACATGCGTCCGACGGAAGGGGGTGACTTATCTTAGGTCGGGCGTCGGCATGAAATCCCGTCGGACTTGCGTTACGGAGAGTCTCCTCTCCGCCCTTCATGGCGACAATCCCTGTCGAATCGTCCTCTGCGGCGCTTCCGGCGCTTCGCACGGATGCTCCGTGACCGGTCACGATCGGAAAGGGCGATTTCGGCTGCGGTGTTGCGGGAATGAATGCGATACGACAGCGACCGCGCCGGTACGGGCAGATAATCCCCGCAGGGCAGATCGCATCGTCTGGCTCTTCGACCCGAAAGCTCCGAACGAAGGGAGGACGGCAGGTCTTCTGACTCGTTCCGGCCGGCACGCCTTCCCGTCGCCCGCTGGCGGCAGTGGCGGAGATTGTGCGGCCTTTGTCGTGGAAGTTACAGCTACGGGGATAGTCCCTGAATTGCACAGGCGTTCCCTTTTCATCCCTCCGCCGCATGACGCGGCGGCAAGGAACCGTCATCCTTTGTATGCAAATATAGTGCTTTTGCAAGCGCCGCAGCCGTTCGCAGGGAAAACCTATCAACATTTTATGAACAGCCGCCGTCAACGGACTGATGCTCCGGCGGAAAGGGGTATCCCGCAGTAAAAGGGAATTCGGGCACGGAACGGAGGGGGGGGATGATTCCGGAAAAGATCGAAAAAACGAAAGGTTACGATCCGTAACCCGATCGCTCCGTCCGCGACCGATCCGCCCCGACAATCCCGATTCTTCCTTCCGATTCGTGCGAAAACTGCTGCTTTCGGCTCGGAAGTGTAATTCAACTGCTGGAAATGCAATGGGTTACGATGTTTGGATATAAATTATTTTACGCTATATTTGCCTGTGTGCCCGATCCCGAATCCGGCCGCAAGCCGTTCCGGAGCGAAACCGCAGGCCGGACGGCGGATCGATCGTTTTTAACCGTGACAGGGCGACGGGCGTTTCGGAAAGCCCCGTTTTACCGCCACACAAAATCCATTTTGCCTATGAAACGTTTTTTGACTTTTCTGTTCGCCGCTTCGGCGCTTCTTGCCGGCGGTTGCAGCGACAGCGACACCGACGATCCCGCATCGCCCGAGGCGCCGGCGCCCGTTATCAAACTTCCGGAGGCGGTCGCAGCGTCGCCCCTTTCGGTTTCGCCCGAAGGCGGAACGTCGTGGTTCGAATACGAGGTCGAAAATCCGGTCGAGGGCGAGGCTATCGCCGCTTCGACGACCGATGCGTGGGTGCATTCGTTCGATTACTCCGTTTCCGGCCGGATCGGCTTTGCGTTCGATCCGAGCGAGGGCGAGGTACGCATCGCCAACGTCGCGCTGACCTATAAGGGTGCTGAGAAGAAAGTGGTGACCCTCTTGCAGCCGGCGCCCGAAACGCCGGAACTCACCTTCGACATTCGGGTGTCGGGTATCGACGGAAGCAGCGCCGTAGTGGCGTGGACGCCGTCGGACGATACCGCGAGCTATGTTCCGATGGTGGTCGAGAAGTCGCTTTTCGACAGCTATGCGACCGAGGCCGATTATATCCGCAGCGACATCGAGTACATACAGGAGCAGGCCGACCTGGCTGGAAAGACGTTCGCCGAGATGCTGGACATGTTCCTTACGACAGGCCCCACCGGCGAACAGACGATCTCCGGACTCGCTTCCGACACCGACTATTACGCCTATGCCTACGGTATGACAGCCGAAGGGGTCGCCACGTCGGCGATCTCGAAGACCGAGTTCCGCACCGGGCCCTTCTCCTGCGAGTTCGCCATTGCGCACGAAGAGACCGAATCGACCTGCGACGTGGAGGTGACGCCCTCCAATACGGGTTGCTTCTACTATTTCGATCTGGCGGCGAAGGCCGATTTCGACACATGGGGTACCGACGCCGAAATCGTCGCTTCGGTGGTCGCCGACCTGAAAGAGACGGCGGCCTATTACCAGGCCAACGGTTATGATCTCGACTGGACCGACTTTCTTTCGATCGGCCCCGACGGCTACGAATTCACGAAACTCTCGCCCGATACGGAGTACGTGGTCTACGCGTTCGCCCTGACCGAAGAGGGCAGGCCGCTGACGGGCGTGACGCGCGAGACGGTGCGTACCGAAGCGTTCGTGCCGACGGACGACTGCACGTTCGACATCTCCTTCCGGAATGTCTCCGTGACGGCATTCGACATCTCCGTCCGGCCGTCCAATGCGGCTACGCGCTACTATATCGGCGTGTGCAGCAAGGAGCTGTTCGACAAAAATACGCCTTCGTCCATTGCGGACGCCTTCATCGAGATGGAGAACGGCTACGAGATCGACTGGGCCGGCAACGAATACATCTGGACGGGCGACGTGACGGTCGACACCGACGCCGATCTGGCGATGGGCGACCTCGACGCGGGAACCGATTACGTGGCCGTCGTCTTCGGCGTCAGTACCGAGGGCGTGCGCACGACGGAGGTCGCCAGCGCGGTGCAGCGAACCTCCGAACTTGTTCCTTCGACGATGACGATTGGCCTGAACGTCCGCGACGTTACGGCTTCGGGCGCCAAATTCGACGTAACGCCGTCGAATACCGACGAGGTCTATTTCGCCGACGTCTTCGTCTACGATGAGTATACGGCCTACGACGAGGGCAAGGAGGCTTATGCCGAGGTCTATATGGATATTCTCAAAGCGTACGGATTATTCGATTATTCGCTCTATTCGGGCAATCGTACCGTAGATTTCACGGATATGCTCGAACCGTCGACGACCTATGTCGCCGTGGCGTTCGGTTACAACGGGGGACGGACGACGAAGATTTTCGAGTCGGAACCTTTCACCACCTCCGCAGCGGCTTCGGGTACGGTAGCGAAAACCGTGCGCAGCCGCCGTCACGGTTCGCTCGGCGCCTTCCGTCCGGAACGCCGGAGCATAGAGAAACGGTTGTCGGTCGACGCCGGTTCTCCGCGTAGCACCCTCGCGCGGTTCTCCTCGGTGGCCGACCTGCGCGAATTGCCGTCGCAGAGGTTGCGCGGCGAGCCGTCCGACACCGCGGGGTTGCGTCTGCGCCGTTTTTAAGAGTCCGTAATCCGAAGAAGGGCAGTTTTCGCTTCGCCGCAGTCTGCGGCTATTTTTCCCGTTCGAAGAGATCGATCTCGCCCCGCTCCACCTTGCCGTACATCGAAGCGAGTTCGGCGATCGCGGGCGAAATATACTCCACCGTGTCGGCGACGGCCTGCTGGCCTCCTTCGCCGCGGATACGGTAGAGCATCGCCGCGTAGAGCGCCCGGAAACAGAGTTCGGTGTCGCTCGTCTCGTTGCGTCCCAGCACCGCGCGCAGGCGGGGCAGTTCGGGTTCGAGGCGGGCGTAGAGTTCGCGGTAGCGGGCCCCGGCGGGCAGCTTCATCAGTTGCAGGTGGAGGTTGTGCAGGTCGGCGATCAGGTGCAGCGTATGGTCGAGGTGCCCCTGCCGCTCCTTGCCCTCCTGCCGCAGCAGGTCGGCGATGTCCATATACCATTCCAGATAGAGCCGCTGCTCCGGCTGGGAGAGGTTGCGGGGGGCGATGAGCTGGGAGTGAACGGCTTCGGGGCTGAATTGCAGCGCCCGCAGCAGGTCTTCCAGCTGCCAGAGGTAGAGGATGTATTCGGCGATGTTTTCGCGCCGTTTGGTCTTGGCTATATCCATGATGTCGTCTTTGTTTCGTTGCTCAGCGTGCGATGCGTTTCGTTTCGCCTGCCGCAGCATGTGCGGCGGGCTTTGCTCCGTATGAAAAAACCGGACCGTTTGCAGTGAACGGTCCGGTTTCGGGACGCGCCCGACAAAGATACGGATAAGTGAGAGCAATGTCAAATTTATTTGAACATTGCCGAACGGGAGTGTCTTCGACGAAGTCAAAGATACGGAAAATCGAGCGCGAAAGCAAGCGTCAGCTTGATTATGCCGAGACGAAGTATTAAGACGCAGTCAAAGATACGGATAAGCGAGGGCAAAAGCAAACTCGTTTGCGTTTTGCCGAGACCGGAGTATCTGAGCGTCAGCCGAAGATACGAAATGATTCCGCTTATTTGGCGTAATAGAGCCAGCTCTTGATGACGCCCTTCGTTTCGAGGAAGTGGCGCTGCGCCTTCAACAGGTTGCGCAGCTGGAGCACCATCGTGCGCGTCTCGTTGAGGATCGTCAAGTAGAGCATACTGGCTTTCGTACTCCCCTTGCCGGAGGTGTTGAACCGACGCAGCTCGCTCTTGATCGCGTCCGAAATGGTCTCGAAAAGACGGTCGCGCATCGAGAGCACCAGGTCGATGTCGCCGAAGTCGTTGGTCGTGAGCATGGCGTTGATGCGGCGGTAGATCGCCTCCACTTCGTCGCCCACGCGGATCAGGTCGGTCGTCTGTTCGCGGGTCAGCCCTTCGTGGTTGTTGTCGATATGGCCGTATGCGGGGCGCACGATGTGGGTGAGCGCCTTGGTCAGTTCGTTGAGGTAGTCGACCACCTGCACGTAGTACTGCGCCGTGTCGAGATCGCTCTCGCGCAGCATCCGCAGCGTCGACATCATGCGGTATTTGCGTTCGTGCATCCGCTCGTAGAGTTCCGACGATTCGCGGTTGAGGTCGCGCAACACCTTGCGGTTCTCCTTGAAGACGGCCAGCAGCGTGCGGTCGTAGATGCGGGTGGCGGTGTTGATCGTCGAGCTGACCACCGTGGCGATCTCTTCGACGACGTTTTCGTTCGTGACGGCGGTCGTCGTTTCGGCGCTCTTCGTCTTTTTGATGAAGTTGCTGTGGACGAGCATGTAGCCCGCCAGCACCGTCAGCAGGATCAGCATGACGGTGCCTCCGTAGACGAGTGCCAGTCCGACGACGTAGGCGATGATGAAGCCGCCCAGTGCCGTCACGAACCATCCCGCCACGACGGTCATCACGCCCGAAATACGGTAAACGGCCGTTTCGCGTCCCCAGGCGCGGTCGGCCAGCGACGAACCCATCGCCACCATGAAGCTGACGTAGGTGGTCGACAGCGGCAGTTTGAGCGATGTGGCCATGGCGATCAGCAGTGCCGAAGTGGTGAGGTTGACCGTGGCGCGGATCATGTCGAACGGTGCGCCGGTGTGCTCGATGTCCGTCACTTCGAAGCGGCGGGAGATCGCCTCGCGGAGCCGTTGGGGAACGACCCGCTCGATGGCATGGTTGGTGTTGAGCGTCGCGCGGACGATGGCGCGGGCGAAGGCCGACGAACCGTATTCGCGCTGCTCCTGCTCGTCGTTCTGGCTGGCCAGCGAGAGTTCGGTTTCGGTGACGTGCATCGCCTTGCGCGACGTCCAGAGCGTGAGGATCATCACCACGCCCGCACCGACGAGGAAGGCGAAGTTGGCCGGAACGTTCTCGTTGAGCGCATCCATCGTCATCGCGGAGTCGCCGGCGTGGCGGGCGATCTGGAAGGCGTCCCAGCCGGCGATCGGTACGCCGATGAAGTTCACCAGATCGTTTCCGGCGAAGGCGAGCGCGAGGGCGAAGGTGCCGCCCAGGATCGTGATGCGCAGGATGTTGATCTTGAAACGCTGGACGAAGAAGAGGATGAGGCTGCATGTCAGCCAGCAGACCAGCAGCGAGAGAAGGATATGGTTTTCGATCGTATGGATGAAGGCCGTCTGCGACAGCGGCCCTTTGAGTCCCTTGAAGAGTGCGAAGTAGATGATCGCCGTGAGCGATGCGCCGCACCACAGCGCGCCGTAGCGGCTCAGGGCCCGCGTGTAACGGAACGAGAAGATCAGGCGGGAGACGTACATCACGGCCGTACCCACCGTCAGCGCGATGACCACCGAGAGCAGGATCGCCGCGACGATGCCGAATGCGCGGCCCGTGTGGATGAACTCGCCCAGGTCGCCCATCGAAAGTGCGTCGCTGCCGGCGATCTTGAAGGTCGAAACGGCGATCGCGGCGCCCAGCAGGCAGAAGATGAGCGACACGGTGGTCGAGGTGGGAAGCCCCCACGAATTGTAGAGGTCCAGCAGAATGATGTTGGCGAACATCACGCTCAGATAGAGCAGGATCACCTCGTGGAAGGAGAACATCCCCGGATCGAACATTCCGTTGCGCGCCACCTCCATCATGCCGCTCGACGTGAGCGTGCCGACCAGGATTCCGATCGATGCCACGATCAGGATCACGCGGCGGGGGGCCGCCTTCGATCCGATAGCCGAGTTGAGGAAATTTACGGCGTCGTTGGTGACGCCGACGAAGAGGCCTGAGACGGCCAGTACTGCCAGAATGGCGATAATCACTGTGTAAATCGGGTCCATAAATCCGTTTTAATTCGTTTCCGCCGCCCGGCGTGCGCCGCACATTCCGAAAACGTTCGTTAGGCAGGACAAATTTAGACCGAAAAGTCGGTTCTCTCACGTAATGCGCGCAGAATTAACGCAAAGGTAAGGATTCCTTAACGCAAATTTAACCTTCGTCTTCTCCCCGTTCTTTCCGGCAGTCCGACACGAAACATCGCGGAGTATTGCGCGGATAAGTATCTCAGTAGAGGTAGAAGACGATGGCCGTGAAGTGGCAGATCGCCGCCAGATTGATGAGCAGGTGCCATACCATGTGGTGATAGCGGAACCCTTTGCGGGCGTAGACCCATGCGCCGGCGGTGTAGAGCACGCCTCCCGCGGCGATCAGCACGAGCAGCGGCATCGAGGCGTGACGCACGAAAAGCGGCATGAAGAAGACGATCGTCCATCCCATCACCAGGTAGATCGTCAGGCTGATCGCCGGAATCGAACGGCGGGCGAGCGACTTGTAGATGATGCCGAAGAGTACCATCGCCCATTGCAGTACCGTAATGAAGGTACCCTGCCAGCCCCCGATGACCGACAGTGCGATCGGGGTGTAGGTTCCGGCGATGGCGACGTAGATGAAGATGTGGTCGAGGATGTGGAACACCTCCTTGTGGCGTGACGCGGGGTGCATCGAGTGGTAGAGGGTCGATCCGAGGAACATCAGCAGCAGCGAGATGACGAAGACGCTGGCGGCCACGGCGGCCAGCGTTCCGTCGTGGACGTAGGCGCGCACGGCGGCGAAGGGAAGAGCGGCGAGCGTCAGACACAGCATCACGCCGTGCGATACGGCGTTGGCGACCTCTTCCCCGACGGTCGGGACGTAGACTTTCTGTTCGGCCATGAGGTGCTTCCATTTGGTTTTCACGCCAAATGTAGCGATAAAATCGGTAGTATGGATCATCGTCTTCGAGATTTTCTTCTTCGTTTTCCCGCCTCGGCGTAGCCTGTGCGAGTTCGGCTCTGCGCCCGGCTTGGCGGAAAATTAAGTTTTTCGCTGTCGAAACAAAGATTGCACCGTTCTTTCGTTGCGGGACGGTATTTCGGGGAATGCCCGCGGTTTCACCCCTCCGTCCGACTCCGGCAGGGTCTCGGCACGGCCTGTGCTGCCGGCCGTTCGCCGTGCTCCGCCGGCCTTCCGCACGGAACCCGTACGAAAAGAGGTGTCGACGGTGCGACGAAGCACGGGGTTTGTGAAATTTTTGTAACTTTGTTGCGTTAGGTTAACGGGGCATCCCGCTAAAATCGTGCAGAGCTATGGAGACGACACGTTACGACGAGCTGCGGACGCTCGTCGCCGCAAATTTTTCCGAGACCACGCAGCGGCTCGTTGACGAGGCGCTGGCATATGCCGCCGAATGCCTTGAAAAACAGGTGCGCTACGACGGATCTCCGCTGCTGGATCACGCCGCAGGCGTCGCACGCATCGTCATCTCCGAAATCGGACTGGGGCGCAACTCCACGCTGGCGGCCATCCTGCACGACGTGGTGCGGCTCGCCGCCTGCGGCGAGCCGGGCGGCCTGATGGGCGTGACGTCCGAAATCCGCCGCCGCTTCGGCGACGAGGTGCTGGGCATTACCGTGGGGCTGAGCAACATCTCGAAGATCCGGCTGAAAGTCTCGAAGGAGCAGGCGGCCAACTTCCGCGACCTGATCGTGAGCTACTCCGAAGACCCGCGCGTGATCCTCATCAAACTGGCCGACCGCCTCGAAGTGATGCGCAACCTGCGGATGTTCCCGCGCGAGAAGTGGCGCAAGAAGAGCTGGGAGAGCATGAACCTCTACGCCCAGATCGCGCACAAACTGGGCCTCTATTCGATCAAGAGCGAGTTGGAGGACATCGCCCTGAGCTATCTCGAACCGGCCGAGTACGAGCATATCCACCGCAAGTTGGAGGAGACCGAGCGCGAACGCCAGACCTTCATCGACCGTTTTCTGGCGCCGATCGTCGAGCGGCTCGACCGGCAGGGATTCAACTACCACGTCAAGAGCCGCACGAAGTCGATCTTCTCGATCTGGACGAAGATGCACAAACAGCACGTGCCGTTCGAAGGGGTCTACGACATCTTCGCGCTGCGCATCATCCTCGACTGTCCGCCCGAGGAGGAGAAGACCCAGTGCTGGGCCGTCTACTCGATCGTCACCGACTACTACATCCCCAATACCGAACGGCTGCGCGACTGGATTTCGATCCCCAAGTCCAACGGCTACGAGTCGCTCCACACCACCGTTTCGGCCGGCGGCGGCCGCTGGGTGGAGATTCAGATCCGCACCGAGCGGATGGATGCCGTGGCCGAACGCGGCATCGCGGCGCACTGGCGTTACAAGGGGGTCAACCAGGGGGCGCTCACGAGCGAGATGTGGCTCGGCCGCCTGCGCGAGTTGATGGAGAATACGCCCCATGCGCTGGCGCAGCGGTTCGATTCGCGGCCGTCGTCGGGCGAAATCTTCGTCTTCACGCCCAACGGCGACCTGCGCAAGCTCCCCGAAGGGGCTACGGTACTCGACTTCGCCTTCGACATCCACTCCAATCTGGGATGCAGCTGTTCGGGCGGCAAGATCAACGGCCGCGCCGTGCCGATCAAGGAGACGCTCCATAACGGCGACATCGTCGAGATTCTCACGCAGAAGAACCAGACGCCCAAGGCCGACTGGCTCTCGGCGGTCAAGACCGCCAAGGCGCGCAGCAAGATCAAGGCCTTCATCCGCGAGGAGCAGGCCAAGAGCGCGCGGCTGGGACGCGAGGAGCTGGAACGCAAGCTCAAAAACTGGAAATTCGGCCTCACGATCGACGAGGCGGTGGGGTATCTGTGCAAATATTACAAGCTCAAAGCGGGAACCGAACTCTACGGGCTGATCGCCACCGAAAAGATCGATTTGTCGACGGTCAAGGAGATTCTCACCCGCTGGCAGTCGGGCGAGGCCGACGAGGAGCGGCGCGCAGCGGCCGCCGCAGCCGAGCAGGCCAAGTTGCAGAACGCCGCCGCGCGGCCCGCGCATTCGACCGACGCGCTCGTGATCGACGACAACATCAACCAGATCGAGTACAAGCTCGCCAAGTGCTGCAACCCGATCAAGGGCGACGATATTTTCGGCTTCGTGACGATCAGCTCGGGCATTACGATCCACCGCACCGACTGTCCCAATGCACGGCGTATGCGCGAGAATTATCCCTACCGCGTCATCGACGCCCGCTGGCGGCAGACGGCCGAAGGGGCGTTCCGCGTGACGATCCGCATCGTGGCGGCCGATACGACGGGCATGGCCAACCATATCACCGAAACGGTGATCCGCGACCTGAAACTCAACATCCGTTCGATGAACCTCGCTTCGCGGGGCGGTCTGCTCACGGGTACGGTCGACGTGGAGGTGCCTGCCACGAGCGTCGTCGACACGCTCGTCCACGCCATCCTGCGCATCAAGGGCGTGCAGAAGGCTTTCCGGACGAACGGATAGCGGGGGAGGAATCTTTCGTCACGACACGAACGGACGGTGCGACTTCGCGAAGTCGCACCGTCCGTTTTTGAAGGGCGTCGGCCTTTATGGCTGGCCCGTGAATCCTGATTCTCGGCGCTTCATTTTCTCGCACGCTTCGGGACGAGGGTGAAGCCCCAGTCGCGGAGCTTTCCGGTGCGCAGCGTCACGGACTCCTCGGGGCGCTTGCCCCAGCTGTCGTAGCCGCCGAGCCCCATCTGGCGGTAATCGAGGCATACCTCCACGAAATCGCGTACCGGGATGTCGTTCACGTGGGTCTGGCGGCGCATCGCATTACGCGCCTTATCCACCTCGTTGGAGTCGCTTTTCGTCCAGTTGTGCCACTGGTAGTCGCGGCCGACGGCCTGTTCGCCGTCGAGATCCTCGACCGTGCAGCGCAGGGCGTTGAACTCCATGGTCGAGTCAGCCACGATCAGCAGTTCGCCGAAATCGATCCATTCGGTGTCGCAGTGGTGTCCCGTCTCCTGCGGCCGCACGTAGGGGAAGCACTCCCGCCGCGCCGAAGTCTCGTAACGGCCGACGAAGGTGCCTGCCTTGCGGTCCCAGTAATTCTCTTCGGGCCCCCGGCCGAAATAGGCGAAGGCGTCCATGCGTTCGGGCAGGCGGAACCGCACGCCGTAGCGCGGCATTTCGGGCATCGGCTCCTCGCCGGGGGCGAAGTGCATCCGCACGTTGACCGCCCCCGACGGATAGACGGTGTAGGTCGTCGTCACGCGGTTGCCGCCGGCCAGCGCGCGGGTCGCGGCGATCACCGCCGCGTCGCCCTCCATGCGGCCCGTTACCTCGGCGTCGGCGTCGCGCGACGCCTCCTTCCACACCTGCGTGCGGCGGGGCATTCCGTCGCCGTAGTCGTTGTCGACGGGTGCCCGCCAGAAGTTGGGACGCACGCCGAATCCGTCGGCGAAGAGCTCCGTGCCGTCGATTTCATAACTCAGCGCCGCTCCCGTCGTGCGGTTGACGGCGAAGCGGACACGGTCGTTCGTCGCTTCGATCCGGTCGCCCTGCGTCGAGAGCGCCAGCCTCTCGCCCTCCTTTTCATAGGCCGGCAGAGCGCCCTTCTGCAACGGGAACTGCTCCTCGGCCACGACCGTGCCGGCGGGCAGTCCCCGCCGGTCGGTGCGCGTCACGGCCCGCAGGCGCAGGTAATAATTCCGTCCGGGTTTGAGTTTCCCGACGGCCGCGTCGACCGTCTCGCGCTGCTGCGGCGCAGTCTGCAACCGCACCGTGCCGCTGCGCACCGCTTTGCCGTCGGCCTCGACCGTGTAGACGATGTCGTAGCCGTCGAGCGAGGTGAAATAGAAGCGGTTCTCGACTTCGAACGATCCCCGTGCCGGCCCGACCGGACGGAAGGCGATGTCGGCGTAGGCGTAACGCACTTCGGCCATGGCGGGATGGGGCGTGCGGTCGGGCGAAACGAGACCGTTGCAGCAGAAGTTGCCGTCGCTCGGCTCGCGGTCGCCGTAGTCGCCGCCGTAGGTCCAATAGAGGGTTCCCGCTGCATCGCGGCGTTCGAATCCCTGGTCGACCCAGTCCCAGATGAAGCCTCCCTGCAAGTTGGGATATTTGTAGATCGACTGCCATTGCAGCCACAGCGAACCGTTGGAGTTGCCCATCGCGTGCGAGTATTCGCACGGAACGACGGGACGGTCGGTGCCCTCGCGACCCCACTCTTCGAGCATTCCCGCCGTGGGATACATCGGCACGAACATGTCGGTGTTCCACTCCCACTGTGCGCGTTCGTAGCAGATCGGGCGGTTCATGCGGCCTTCGCCCTTCTCGCGGGCTTCGAGCCATTCGTAGGCTTTGTAGAAATTGTAGCCGTTGCCCGATTCGTTGGCGGGCGAGAAGATCGAGACCGAGGGGTAGTTGCGGCAGCGCATGTACATGTTGCGCAGGCGCGTCTCGTGCGCCGGCCACCATGCACGGTCGTTGCCCAGCGTGCGGCCCGCGGCCAGATCGTACCCCATGCCGTGGCTCTCGACGTTGGCCTCGCTGTAAACGTAGAAGCCCAGCGAGTCGCACAACTCGTAGAAGCGGCGCTGCTGCGGATAGTGGCAGGTGCGGATCGCGTTGACGTTGTGCGCCTTCATCAGCCGCATGTCCCGGAGCAACAGCTCCTCGTCGACGTAGTGCCCCGTGCGGGGGTCGTGTTCGTGGAGGTTGACGCCCTTGAATTTCACGGGCTGTCCGTTGACGAGCAGCACGCGGTAGGGGCGTCCCTTGGCGTCGCGCTCGGCGGCGTCGGCGAACTCGAAGTGGCGGAATCCCACCGAGAAGGGAACGTAGACCGTCCGTTCGGGTGTCCGCACGTGCATCACGAGCCGGTAGCGGTCGGGTGTTTCGGCCGTCCAGTGCGCTGCGTCGGGTATCTCGGCACGGAACAGGGCTTCGCCCGTTGCCTGCTGCCGTCCCGAGGCGACGGTGCGGCCCTCGGGATCGAGCAGTTCGTAGCCCGCCTCGACCTCCCGATCGCCTGCGAGGAACATTTTCAGCGTGAAAAGCCCCGTGCGGTAGCTGTCGTCGAGCGTCGATACGACCTCGAAATCGCGCAGCGCGTCGGGCGTTTCGGCCGAGAGGTAGACCGTGCGCTCGATGCCGCTGATGCGCCAGAAGTCCTGCGCTTCGAGGTAGGAACCGGTGCTCCACCGCGTCATTTTGAGCGCCAGCGTATTCTCGCCCGGACGCAGGAGGGGGTCGATGCGGTATTGCGCCGGATTCTTCGAATCTTCGTTGTAACCCGCTTCGCGGCCGTTGACATAGACGTAGACGCCCGATTTGGCGCCGCCGATCGTCAGGTAGATCCTGCGTCCCGCCCACGCTTCGGGGACGGTGAAGGTGCGGCGGTAGACGCCTGCCGGAATCGCCTCGGGCAGGTGCGGCGGCGCGGGATCGATCGTGGCGTATTCGTAGCGCGTGTTGACGTAGATCGGCGTGCCGTGTCCCTGCAACTCCCAGTTGCCCGGAACGCGGATGTCGCTCCACGCCGAAGTGTCGGCGTCGGCGGCCGTCGCGTCGGCGGGCAGGGCGCGGACGTCGTCCGCATAGCGGAATTTCCATACGCCGTCGAGCGAGCGGTAGGCGTCGCTCCGCTCGAAGGAGCGCGTGAGCGCCTCGTCGCGCGAGGCGAACTCCACGAATTCGGTGCGGGGCGCTTCGCGGTTGACTTCCAGCACGGCGAGGTCGCGGTGGTAGGGTTTCTGGGCTGCGGCCGTCGTCGCGAGGGCGGCCGCCAGCAGGGTGAAGGTTCGTTTCATGAGGAAAAGTTTTGGGTCGGTTCTATGGTTTCGCGGAAATATGCCGGAAGTCGTCCCGTGTACCGGCCGTTTCCGGTGGCACGGCGCGTGACCGCGGCATAAAAAACAGGAGCCGTCCGACATGCGGATAGCTCCTGTACGGATGTTGCGGACGGATCAGGCTCCGAGCTGTTTCACCTCTTGCCAGATCAGCGCCGAAGCGCCGAGGATGGCGGCGTTCTGACTCTGGATGCCGCTGGGCAGGAGCTTTACCTTGTTCTTGAAGACGCTCATCATGTTCTCCTCCATGTACCATTGCGTCGGCTCGAAGATGTATTTTCCGGACTTGGCCAGGCCGCCGAAGAGGAAGATCGCCTCCGGCGAAGTGATCGTCACCGCGTCGGCGAGCGCATATCCCAGCAACTCGCCCGTGATGCGGAACGCTTCGAGTGCGATGGGGTCTCCGTGCGATGCGGCCGTCGAGACCATCGCCGCGTCGAAATTGGCGAAGGGGATGTCGCGCAGCTCCGAAGGTTCGGTCATGGTAGCCATCAGTTCGAAAACGGTGCGCTTGATGCCGGTGGCCGAAACGTAGGTTTCCAGACAGCCGCGGCGTCCGCAGCCGCACTGGCGGCCGCCCCGCACGGCGATCACGTGGCCGAATTCGCCGGCGAAGCCGTCGTGGCCGTAGATCATCTCGCCGTTGGCGACGAATCCCGAACCGAGTCCCGTCCCGAGCGTGATCATGATGAAATCCTTCATCCCCTTGGCGTTGCCGTAGATCATCTCGCCGATCGTGGCGGCGTTGGCGTCGTTGGTCATCCGGCACTCGACGCCCGGGAACGCCTTCTTGATGTCGTCCACCAGCGGGAACATGCGGCGGCTCTCGTCGGGATTGGTTTCGCCGACGGGGAACTTCCACAGGTTGGCCGGGTGTTCGATCACGCCCGTGTGGTAATTGGCGTTGGGCGCGCCGATGCCGATGCCCACCAGCTCGTATTCGAACGAGAGGCTGTCGGCCAGCGCATGCAGCGATTCGGTCAGCTCGGCCACATAGGCCGGATAGTCGGTGAAAAGCGGGAATTTCTTGGTCGATACGACCGAATCGGCATAGAGGTCGCCGTTCTCGTCCACCAGCCCGAAGGCCGTGTTGATGCCGCCGATGTCGATTCCTATTGCAAGTTTTTTCATCGTTGCAGAATGTTGGTTTGTGGCGCGGGGCGCCGTTTATTCGCATCCAAAGTTACGAAAATTTCCCACAACTCCAAACTTTTTCGTATATTTGGCTTGCGCCGAAGATACTCCCGCTCGGCAAAACGCAAACGAGTTTGCTTTTGCTCTCGCTTATTCGTATCTTTGGACGTGTATTCGCCGACGTTTTCGATAAGCCGAGCGCAATGCCGAACTTCGTTCGGGTTTTGCCGAGGCGGGAAAACGGCTGTCGCAAACGAACGATCAAACGTAAGAAAAATGCAGACCAACGAACAGCTTCTCGACCTTCTCGAAAATTATCTCGCTCAGCGTGAGCTGCCTACCGAACCCGAACGGCTCTACGATCCGATCCGCTATTCGCTCGCGGGCGGCGGCAAGCGCTGCTGCTGCTGTCGTGCGGGCTGTTTGCCGACGACGTCGACGTCGCGCTGCCCGCCGCCGCCGCCGTCGAGATATTCCACAACTTCACGCTGCTGCACGACGACATCATGGACAATGCCGCCGTGCGCCGCGGCAAACCTTCGGTCTACGCCCGCTGGGGCGGCAACGTGGCGATTCTGTCGGGCGACGCCATGCTCATCAGCGCCTACCGGCTGCTGGCGCAGGCACCGCCGGCACTGCTGCCGCGTATTTTGGAGGTCTTCAACACGATGGCGCTGGGTGTTTGCGAAGGGCAGCAGTACGACATGGATTTCGAGAGCAAGCAGAAGGTTTCGGTCGTGGAGTACATGTCGATGATCGAATTGAAGACGTCGGTGCTGGTGGCAGGTTCGGCCATGATGGGTGCGATTCTGGGCGGTGCCGACGAGGAGCAGAGCCGCCGTCTCTACCAGTTCGCCATCGAACTGGGCATGGCCTTCCAGTTGCAGGACGACCTGCTGGACAGCTACGGCGGCGAGGAGTTGGGCAAGACCATCGGCGGCGACATTCTCGAAGGGAAGAAGAGCTATCTGATGGTCACGGCTATGAGCCGTGCCGACGAGGAGCAGCGCGAGGTGCTGCGCCACACCTACAAGGATGCGGCGCTTGCCCCTGCGGAGAAGATCGCCCGTGTGCGCGCCGTCTTCGACGCGCTGGATGTGCCGCGTCTCACGGAGCAGCAGATTTCGCTGCGTTTCGACCGTGCGCTGGCGACGCTCGACGGACTGAACGTCCCTGATGCGCGCAAGGAGCCGCTGCGCGAGTACGCCCGCAGCCTGATGGGGCGCAGGAAATAGACGATTCGATTTCCCGAAAAAACTCGCGATTCGGCCTCGGAGACCGGAGTCGGACGAGTCTTAGCGGGTTACAGTCCGTCGTGCGGGAGGGGTGAACTGCCTGCGATGCAGAACGCTGTCGGAAAAGAGCGGCGGCACGAGAAAAACATTCGAGATGAAACGAAGCGACATAGAACTGATGGCTCCGGCCGGGAGCTACGAGGCGTTGCAGGCGGCCGTACAGGCCGGAGCCGACGCCGTCTATTTCGGTGTGGGGCAGCTCAACATGCGGTCGAAGTCGGCCGCGAATTTCACGCCGGACGATCTGGAACGTATCGTCGGGATCGCCCGCGCGGCGGGGGTGAAGAGCTACCTGACGGTCAATACGGTGATCTACGAGGACGAGTTGCGGCAGATGCACGCGCTCGTCGACCGCGCCCGCGCGGCGGGGGTCGACGCCGTGATCGCTTCCGACCTGTCGGCGATCCTCTACGCGCGCCGCATCGGGATGGAGGTGCATATCTCCACGCAGTGCAACCTCACGAACAGTGAGGCGGTGAAGTTCTTTTCGCAGTGGGCCGACGTGGTGGTGCTGGCGCGCGAACTGTCGCTCGACCAGATCGGCCGCATCGCCCGCGCGATCGACGAGCAGCAGATCTGCGGCCCTTCGGGCGATCCGGTGCGCATCGAGATGTTCGCCCACGGCGCGCTGTGCATGGCCGTTTCGGGCAAGTGCTACCTGTCGCTTCACGAGACGGGGTGTTCGGCCAACCGGGGCGCCTGCCGCCAGATCTGCCGCCGCAAATATACGCTCACCGACGTGGAGACGGGCGCGCAGCTCGCCGCCGAGGGGCAATACCTCCTTTCGCCCAAAGACCTCTGCACGATCGACTTCCTCGACCGCTTCGTCGGCGCCGGCGTGCGCGTGCTCAAAATCGAAGGGCGTGCCCGCGGTGCGGAGTACGTCAAACGGGTGGTGGCGTGTTACGACCGCGCCCTGCGGGCGATGGAGACGGGCGAATATACGCCCGAACTGGCTGCGGCGCTCAAAGAGAAGCTGGCGACGGTCTTCAACCGCGGCTTCTGGCAGGGTTACTATGCCGGTGCGCCGATGGCCGAACATAGCGAGCATTACGGGTCGTCGGCCACGCGCCGCAAGGTCTACGTGGGCCGGGTGACCAACTTTTTCAAGAAGCAGTCGGTGGCCGAGGTATGGGTCGAGGCGTCGCCCGTGCGGCGCGGCGACGAGCTCTTCTTCCAGGGGCCGACGACGGGCGTGGTCGAACTGACGGCCGACCCCTATGTGGGCAATGCTCCTGCCCAAGAGGCCGTGCAAGGGGTCTTCTGTTCGCTGAAAACCCCTTCGCTCGTGCGGCGCGGCGACCAGCTCTACCGCATGGTGCCGGCCGACGCCTCGAATTCGCAGCCCGACTGATTCGCCGCACGCCTTTTGCAGGGAAAACGAAAAGAAATGTCAAAATAACAAAATCATTCGACACGAAAATGGAAACAACCAAACCGACCCTTGCCGCCGCGCAGCCCGATGCCGCGCGCGCGACGCTTTTCCGCAACGTCTATCTCTGGATGACTATGGCGCTGGCACTGACGGCGCTGACGGCCTATACGGTGGCCGGCTCCGAAACGCTGTTGCAGGCGATTTTCAGCAGCCGCTTCGTCTTCCTCGGCCTCATCGTCGCCGAGTTGGTGCTCGTCTTCGTCCTGGCGGCCAACATCATGCGCATGTCGTTCCTGACGGCCACGCTGATGTTCATCGCCTATTCGGTGGTCAACGGCGCCACGCTGTCGACCATTTTCCTCGTCTACGACCTGGGATCGATCGGCCTGACGTTCCTCGTCACGGCCGGCATGTTCGGCGCGATGTCGCTCTACGGCTTCGTCACGGGGCGCGACCTCTCGTCGTGGGGCAACCTGCTGACGATGGCCCTCGTGGGCGTGATCCTCGCCTCGGTGGTCAATCTCTTCCTCCGAAGCGAGATGCTCATGTGGATCGTCACCTACGTCGGCATCCTGCTCTTCGTCGGGCTGACGGCCTACGACACGCAGACGATCAAGCGGATGATCTACTCCGGCGCCGAGGTCGACGAGCCGATGCAGAAAATGGCGCTGCTGGGTGCGCTGTCGCTCTACCTCGATTTCATCAACCTGTTTCTCTACATGCTGCGGCTGCTGGGCAACCGCCGGTAGGGAGACGACGTAAAAAAGACAACCATTTCGTCAAGCCGAGCGCAATCGAACTTGCTCGAATTGCCGAGGCGAGAAATGGAAGAAAAAAATCAACGAACATGTTTCCGGTCAAAACCTACGTTTCGCGCCGCGCCGAGTTGCGCGCGAAGACGGGCGGCGGGCTGATCCTGCTGCCGGGCAACCAGCCCTCAGCCAACAACTATCCCAACAACGCCTACTATTTCCGTCAGGATTCGACGTTCCTCTACTATTTCGGCCTCGACCGGCCGTCGCTCGCGGGCGTCATCGACGCCGATACGGGCGAGGAGGTGCTTTTCGGCGACGATTTCACCGTCGACGACATCATCTGGACGGGGCCGCAGCCCACGCTGCGCGAAGAAGGCGCCCGCGCGGGCGTCGCCGACTGCCGCCCGCTGGCGGCGCTGGCCGACTATTTGGCCGCCGCGATCCGGCTCGGCCGCCGCATACACTACCTGCCGCCCTACCGCGGCGAAACGAAGCTGCAACTCTCGGCGCTGCTGGGGATCGCTCCTGCGCTGCTGCACGACTACAAGTCGGTCGACCTGATGTTCGCCGTCGCGGAGATGCGCGAGGTCAAGAGCGCCGAGGAGGTGGCGCAGATGGAGGATGCCTTCCACATCGGTTACGCCATGCACTCCACCGCCATGCGGATGTGCCGCGCGGGCGTCGTCGAGCGCGAGATCGCCGGTGCGATCGAGGGCGTCGCCAAGTCGATGGGGCTCGGCGTGTCGTTCCCGTCGATCGTCTCGCAGCACGGCGAGACGCTGCACAACCTCAACTCGGAGGGGGTGCTCGCCGACGGACGGCTGCTGCTGGTCGATGCCGGCGGCGAGAATCGGATGAACTACTGCTCCGACCACACGCGCACCTACCCTGTCAGCGGCCGTTTCACGGCGCAGCAGCGTGAGATCTACGACATCGTGCTGGCGTGCCACGACCACATCGCACGCATCGTGCGCCCAGGAATGATGTACATGCAGGAGGTACACCTCGAAGCCTACCGCAAGCTGGCCGAGGGACTCGTCGGCGTGGGGCTGCTCAAAGGTTCGGCCGACGACGCTGTCGCCGCGGGCGCCATGTACCTCTTCATGCCCCACGGACTGGGACACGGGTTGGGCATGGACGTGCACGACTGCGAGAACATCGGCGAGCGCAGTTTCGACTATTCGCTCGTGGCCGAGCGCGCCGCGCAGTCGGCTACCTGCCTCCACCGCGCCACGTGGCGTCTGCGCCCGGGAACGATCCTGAGCGACGAACCGGGCATCTACTTCATCCCGGCGCTCGTCGACAAGTGCGAAGCCGAAGGCAAGTTCCGCGGGATCGTCGACTACGACCTGCTGCGCAGCCGCTATCTCGATTTCGGCGGCATCCGCATCGAAGACGACCTGCTGGTGACCGACACCGGCTGCCGCATCCTCGGCGACCGTACGATCCCCGTGACGGTCGAAGAGCTGGAAGCCGTCGTCGGCCGGTAGACGTATGCGCACGGTCGTCCTCTTCCCCACGGCGGGCGAAGCCGAGGCTTTCCGGCGCCGCTGTCCCGGCGTCGCGTACCGCATCACGGGCGTAGGCCCTGCCGCTGCTGCCGCCGCGACGGCGCGTGCGGTCGTCGACGAACGCCCCGATCTGCTGCTACTGGCGGGCATCGCCGGCGTCTATCCCGCATCGGAGGTTGCCGTCGGCGAGGTCGTCGCCGTCGCCGAGGAGCGCGTGGGGGGATTGCCGGCACGGTACGCCGACGCCTATCGTCCGACGTTCGCTGTTCCGGGGCTGCGCACGGCGGTTTCTAACAGCGTCGCACGCAGCGGGGCGGCACCTGCCGGAGCCGAGGTGGAGAACATGGAGGGGGCGGCGTTCTTCGCCGTCGCTGCGGCGCTGGGCGTACCGGCCGCCGAGGTGCGTGCCGTCTCCAACCGCGTGGGAGAACCCTTCGGCGTGTGGCGCGTGGCCGATGCCTGCGAGGCGCTGGCACGGGAGTTGGCGTTGCTCGTCGGCGAAATCGGATCCGTCTCTTCGCTGGATCGACTTCCCCTTCGCCGATCCGCCGGGGGTGTCGGGAAGGGGTGATAAACTTGAAATTCAAACCGATAGGCTTATGAAAACATCTACCAAATGGATGATCGGCATCGCCGCCGCGCTGGTGCTCTTCTTCCTCCTGATTTTCTATTCGAGCGAGATCTACGTCTGGGCCATGGGCAAGATCACGACGCTCGTCATCTGGGCCGTGATCTTCCTGGCGGGCTTCCTGATCGGCCGTTTCGGCGGTCGGAGAAGGTCGGAGAAGGCGGTCACGAAAAAACGGCTTTCGGCCGACGACGATGACTGACCGGTTGCGCCTCCGTATTTCGCCCTGCCCCAACGATACGTTCATGTTCGAGGCATTGCTCAACGGTCGTATCCCGACGCAGGGCCTCGCGTTCGAGGTCGGATTCCAGGATATCGAGGAGCTGAACGAAGGCGTCTCGTCGCCCGACGGACCCGATATTTCGAAGATCAGCTATGCCGTGCTGCCGGCCGTCGTCGACCGTTATGCGCTGCTCGACAGCGGATCGGCACTCGGACGGGGCAACGGGCAGTTGCTCGTGCGGCGCCGCGGCGACCGGTCGCCGATCCGGCGCGTAGCCATTCCGGGCGAACTCACGACGGCCAATGCCATGCTGCTGCGCTTTTTTCCCTCGATCGTCGACCGTACGCCGGTGCTCTTTTCCGAGATCGCCGCAGCGGTCGAACGGGGTGCGTTCGACGCGGGCGTACTCATTCACGAAGGGCGTTTTACCTACGAGCGGTACAATCTGGAACTGGTGGCCGATCTGGGAGCGTTGTGGGAGCGGCAGACGGGACTGCCGCTGCCGTTGGGCGGCATCGTGGCGAGTCGGGAACTGCCGGCGGAGGTGCGTCGCACCTTCGATCGGGTATTGCACGACAGCATCGCCTACGCGCTCGAACACCCGACGGTTTCGCGGCCGTTCGTCAGGGAACACGCTCGTGAGTTGGACGACGAGGTGATCGACCGTCATATCGCGCTCTTCGTCAATCGCTATTCGCTTGCATTGGGCGAGGAGGGGCGTCGTGCGGTGCGCGAATTGACCGGACTTCCCGATCTGCGGTTGGGCTGGGAACCCCTGCACGGGAGTTGACCGACGCGGGCTTTCCGCCGCCGGAAACGGTTTTCACCCCTGCTGCGATACATTGCAGCAGGGGTGATTTCGTGTGCGCCCGGTCCGGGTGCGTATGTTGTCGTCGATTTCCGGATCGGTCGCTGCATAGAGAAGGCGGTGCGGCGGATGTCGCTGCGGATCAAAGGGTGTGGACGACGATCAGCCCTTCGCGCAGTTCCAGCCGCATCGGGATCGGTTCGCCGCCGCGGACGCGGCCGACGACCTCGCCCG
>OODL01001344.1_pt1 | contig 21824 bp, 14 predicted proteins | sample 1671181 | NCBI WGS metagenome assembly OODL01 (sample SAMN06348130, study PRJEB24527) | human gut metagenome | biome: human gut; feature: ankylosing spondylitis patient; material: feces | host: Homo sapiens | place: China | collected 2015-10 | reverse complement strand
CACCAGACCTCCTTCTTGTGCGACGTATACAGAACCAGCCGCTCGCCGTCCTCCGGCGCGTAGTCCAGCTCTTCCGCTTTTCCCGAGCACCCCGCCAGCAAAAAGAGCAGCAGAGCTACAGTCAATATCCGCCATTTTCCCATTCTTTACACCTCGTAGGGGCTGATGCCCGCATCGGCCCTCGCAGTTGCCGCAAGCAAAACCCGAAACCCATCGGCGAATTCGTCGTTCCCAAAGGGGCGATGTGAGCATCGCCCCCTACAGCCGGAGCATAACGCTTGCGTATTTTTGCCCTAATTATACCACACCCTCTATGATCTTTTCATCCATTTCTCACAAACATATCAGTCAAACACAAAAAAGCGCAGGTTTGTCCCCTGTTCTTTTGTGCAAATGACCGGTAAAATGAAAGCATCCAAACAGTGCCAGCACTGTTCCCGGTAAAATTTGATAGGAGGAAACATATCGTGAAAAAGATTCTTGCATTTCTGCTTGCAGTGTCCATGATTCTGGCGATGGCCGCCTGCGCGGCAGCCCCCGCCCAGACCACCACGGAGCCTGCAAAGACCGAAGAGACTCCCGCCACGGAAAATACCGCGACGGAGGCTCCCGCCGAGACCGAAGCTGCCGCTCCGGTTGAGGAGGAAAACCTCACCGAGACCCAGAAGATCATCAAGGAAGCCGAAGGCATGACCCTTGAGGAGCTTGCCAAGAAGGCCATTGAAGAGTCCAACGGCAAGATGTTCTACGGCGTCGGCAACTCCAGCCGCGGCAAGAGCGCGCTGCCCCTCTTCATCGAGTACCTTCAGTCCATCGACTCCAGCTACAACATGGAGTTCGAATGGCAGCAGCCCAAGAACAACAAGATCTTCGATCAGCTGACCGCTGACTCCCTGAAGGGCACCGGCACGTTCGCCATGACCCTCATTCAGGACGGCAACCAGATCGAGAGCAAGATGGTTCAGACCGGCATCCTCGACACCTTCATCCCGAAGGACTGGGCCGATGCCAACGGCACCACCGCCGACGCCTACACCGGCTTCCTGCCGCTGCAGACGCTCAACAAGGTCTTTATGTACAACTGCGTGGGCGACAAGACCTACGATAACTGCTGGGACTTCGTCGCCGAGGGCGAGCATGGCCTGTTCATGGACATCGACTCCGAGATCGTCGGCAAGAACTTCCTGTACATGCTGACCCGCGACGACTACGCAGCGTGGCTGAAGGAGTCCTTTGAGGCTCTGTCCGCTGACGAGCAGGCATACTTCCAGCCCACTATCGCAGAGATGGAATCCGAAGCTGCCGACCTCGGCCTCGGCGCTGACGGCGCTTACGCGCTGGCATGGATCAAGCTGTGGGTCGAAAGCTACAACGCCCAGACCGACGACGGCCCCATCTGCAACACCCTTGTCGACGCCTCCGCGAAGGATCAGTTCGGCCTTCTCGTTTACTCGAAGCTCCGCTCCGTCGAGGAGTCCAGCTCCGTCTCCGTCAACAACATCAAGGTCGCCGCGTATGAGGACGGCTATCAGGGTATCGGCGGCTATGGCTACTGCCATTACCTGTTCGTCACCGACAACTCCCCGCTGCCCTGGACGGCCTGCGCCTTCATCGCCTACATGACCTGCACCGCCGACGGCTTCTCTGCCTGGGGCAAGGACATGGGCGGCTACTCCTCCAACCCGACCGTGGCAGAGGAGACTGAGGCCAACTTCCATCACTCCATCGGCGGCATGGCCGAGGATGGCACCACTGTTGAATTCGCAGCAAAGAACGACCGCGGCTATGAATGGTGGACGACCAACGGCAAGCTCGTGCTTGAGGATCCGGAATACTGCGCAGACGTTGCATTCACCGTCGGCAGCTGGATCGAAATGCTGAGCAAATACTCCGCAGGCTGATCTGTCAACCAGCACCTTACCGGCGCCCCTGGATGCGCATCCAGGGGCGCCTTTGCAAAAACATACCCCATCATCCGCCCTTCAAACCTGAGAAAAGAGGAGGAAGCCATGAGCCGACCCACTACCCTCCGCGCAAGCAGATCCACGATTGTGCTCAATAAGGTCAAGACCTTCTTTTCCAAGCCGCACAACGTCATTCTGCTGCTGCTTGGCATTGTCCTGACCTTCACCACGGTCGCGCCGATCGTCGCCATCGTGGAAGATACCTTCAAAATTCACGCCGGCACCATTGACGCCCATCTGACCGGGCAGGCGTCCGGCTATACGACCGTCAACTACACCGACCTTTTCACCAGCCGCATGGCCAAGACCAACCTGTGGACGCCTCTGCTGAACACCGTTCTGCTGGCTGTTGGCACCTGCCTGGTGTCTATCCTTTATGGCGGACTGTTTGCCTTCCTGATCACCAGAACCAATCTGGCCTGGCGGAAATACCTGTCCTCCATCTTTATTTTTCCCTACATCATGCCCCAGTGGACCCTGGCTGTGGTGTGGCAGAACCTGTTTAACTCCAATGCCGTCACCGGCACCTCCAACGGCCTGCTCGCCGCCCTGTTCGGCATCAATATGCCTATGTGGTGGTGCAAGGGCCTGTTCCCCAGCCTGATGGTTCTGGGACTGCACTATGCGCCCTTTGCCTATATCCTCATCGGCGGCATTTTCCGGAATATGGACGCCAACCTGGAGGAGGCGGCCACCATCCTGGATACCCCCAAGTGGAAGACCATGTTCCGCATTACGCTTCCGATGGTCAAGCCCGCGATTTTGTCCACCATTCTGCTGGTCTTCGGCAGCGCGATGGGCTCTTACCCGGTGCCGCATTATCTGGGCCTGAGCACGCTGTCGACCAAGTATGTCTCGATGAACTCCAAGTATACGGGTGAAGCGAGCATTCTTGCCATCATCATGATGGTCTTCGGCGTGGCGATCATGCTTCTGAACCAGCTCTCGCTCAGAAGCCGCAAGAATTACACAACTGTCACCGGCAAGTCCGGCCAGATCTCCAAGATCACGCTCGGCAAAACCGGCCGCGTCGTCATCGCCTTGATCCTTGTGATTCTCACGTTCTTCACGAGCATCTTCCCCATCATTTCCTTCGCGTTCGAGACGTTCCTGCCGAATCCGGGCGACTATTCGTTCCTGTACACGGGCGACGCGTCGAACCTCACGACCAAGTGGTGGGTCACGGCGGAGAACGTCACCGAAAACGGCATGTACGGCCAGAAGGGCATTTTGTATAACGAGACGATCTGGCGTGCGTTCAAGGGCACGATCCTTGTCTCCGTGGCCTGTGCGCTGCTGGCCGGCTCCATCGGCACGATGATCGGCTACGCCGTCTCGAAAAACCGCCGCAGCCGCTGGGCGAACTATGTGAACTCCGTCGCCTTCCTGCCGTATCTCATGCCGTCCATCGCTGTGGGCGTCGCATTCTTCATCCTGTTCTCGACGGAAAAGCTGAACCTGTTCAATACCTACACGCTGCTCATTATCGTCGGCACGGTCAAATACATCCCGTTTGCCAGCCGCAGCAGCCTCAATTCCATGCTCCAGCTGTCGGGCGAGATCGAAGAAGCGGCCATCATTCAGGATATTCCCTGGATCAAGCGCATGACCCGCATCATCATCCCCATCCAGAAATCCTCGATCATTTCCGGTTTCCTGCTGCCGTTCATGACGTGCCTGCGTGAGCTGTCGCTGTTCATGCTGCTGTGCGTGCAGGGCTTCATCCTCTCGACGACGCTGGACTACTTCGACGAGATGGGCCTCTACGCGTTCTCCAGCGGCATCAACCTGATCCTGATCGTGACCATTCTGGTCTGCAACACCCTCGTCAACAAAATCACGGGCGCAAGCCTCGACAAAGGAATCGGAGGATAAAGCTATGCCTGAAATCAAACTTGAACATATCACCAAGCGCTGGGGCAAGTTCTATGGTGTGGACGACCTGAATCTGGTCATTGAAAATAACGCGTTTGTCACCCTGCTGGGCCCCTCCGGCTGCGGCAAGACCACCACCCTGCGGATGATCGCGGGACTGGAGACCCCCACTAGCGGACGCATCACCATCGGCGACACGGTGGTATTCGACAGTGAGCTGGGCATCAACATCCCCGCCAACAAGCGGAAGGTGGGCTTCCTCTTCCAGAACTATGCCCTGTGGCCCAACATGACCGTCTACCAGAATATTTCCTTCGGCCTGTCAAACATCAAGGAGGAAATGCCGAAGATCAGCTTTGAGGCGAAAAACGCCGCCCGTCTGGCACAGATCCTCAAAAATCCTCAGGATGTGGTAAAGACTCTTGAGGAATGCCGGGATAAAAACGGCAAGCTGGACGAAACGAAGGCCATCATCAAGCTGATCGATACCTACACCATCTCCCAGTACACTGCCCAAAAGCTGTTCGGCTATCATTTGGAGCAGGGTAAGGACGTGTCCGCCGAGGTAAAGGCTCTGGAAGAAAAGGTGGAGGCCGCTCGAAAAGCTCAGCCCTTCAACGAGAACTTTGAGCTTCTCAAGGACGGCGAGGTGGAAACTGCTGTGCGCAAGCTGACCAAAGAAGAGATCGACCTGTCCGTGCGCCGGGTGTCCCGCATCGTCAAAATCAGTATGTTCATGGACCGCTATCCCGCGGAGCTGTCCGGCGGTCAGCAGCAGCGTGTGGCCATCGCCCGGACGCTGGCTCCCGAACCCAGCGTGCTGTTCATGGACGAGCCGCTTTCCAATCTGGATGCCAAACTGCGTCTGGAAATGCGCTATGAATTGCAGCGGCTCCATGTGGAGACCGGCTCCACCTTCGTATACGTCACCCACGACCAAATGGAGGCCATGACGCTGGCAACGCAGATCTGCCTGATGAACAACGGTGTCCTTCAGCAGTATGCTGCGCCGCTGGAAGTTTACAATCACCCTGCCAATCTTTTTGCGGCAGACTTCGTGGGCAACCCCTCCATCAACTTTGTGGAGGCCAAGGGCTGGCAGCGGCCTGAGGGCAGCATTGAGCTGACGCTGCTGGACGGACACAAGGCAGTTTTCACCCCCGAGCAGCCATTGCAGCTGCCCCAGTGGTTCCACCGGCGGGACGAGGAGCTGGAAGCCCAGGCGCAGGCTCTGAAGGCCCGTGCGGGAGAGAGCGGCTACGTGGAAAAGAGCAACAAGGACGAGACCTTCCGCTACCACATCGCCAGAGTCAACGACGAGGACGACGGCATCCACGAGGAGCCGATGCTCACCAACGAGGATCTGGTGCTGGGCATCCGCCCGGAGTTCCTGTCCATCACCGGCGGTGGAAATGTGGAGTGCGAGATTTACGGTGCCATGCCCACCGGCATGGAATCCACCGTCAAGGTGCGCATCGGAGAGTATTTGCTCACCGGCGTGGTCTTCGGCAGCACCCTGTTTACCATCGGAAGCAAACACCTGCTGGATATCACCGGCAGCAGCGTGATGCTCTTTGACCGGTCAAGCGGTCGGCGCATCACCTCCGGCACCCTGAAGCTGCTGTGATCCGGGGACTGTTATTCGATCTGGACGGCGTTCTGGTGAACACGAACCCCCTCCACGCCCGGGCATGGCAGGAGCTTGCCGAAGAATTGGGAATTCCCTTCACTCCGGCAGACCAGGAGGCCTTTCTGGGCATCAGCCGGGCACAGTGCCTGGAAATTCTGCTGAAAAAGGGAAACCGCTCCCTTTCGGAATCCGAAAAAGAGAGGCTGTGCACCCGGAAAAATGACCGCTACCGGGAGATGATCGGCACTTTGACCCCGGCGGCGCTGCTGCCGGGCGTGTCGGAATTCTTACGCGTTGCCCGGGCCGAGGGATACAGGATAGCTCTTGGCAGTGTCAGCAAAAATGCGGAGTTTGTCCTGAAAAAGCTGGAAATTACGGCGTTTTTTGACGCCGTCATCGACGGCAGGAAAATTGTAAACGGCAAGCCCAACCCGGAGGTGTTCCTCAAAGGAGCGGAGGCTCTGGGACTCCCACCTGAGCAGTGCCTGGTTTTCGAGGACTCAGCCGCAGGTATCGAGGCCGCCCACCGGGGCGGAGTGAAAGCCATCGGCATCGGAACGGCCCGGCTGCTCCCGTCGGCAGAGCTGACCATCCCAGGCTTCTCCGGCGTAATGCCGGACGCGCTTCTGGCGCAGTTGCTATAACACTTTTATCAGATTGATATGAATTCCTGACCGGCTCCCACGCCGTCAACGATTTCTGCGTCGTGACGCTTTCGAGCCTCTATCTCGATATCATCAAGGACCGCCTGTACTGCGACGGCGCGGATTCCGCTGCCCGCCGCTCGGCACAGAGCGCACTGTGGATCATTCTCGACGCCATGACGAAGGTCTTCGCGCCGATTCTTGCGTTCACCTGCGACGAGATCTGGCTCCAGATGCCGCACCGCAACGGCGACGACGGCCGCAACGTGCTGCTGAACCAGATGTCGAAGCCGTATACGGATTACGCGCTGCTTGATACCGAAATGGCCGTCTGGGAGACCGCGCTGCGCGTCCGCTCGGACGTCAACGGCGTTCTGGAAACGGCCCGCGCCGACAAGCGCATCGGCAAGAGCCTCGAAGCGCACGTGGCGCTGTTTGCAAACGACGAGGACGCAAAGGCCGCACTGGACGCAGTCAAGTCCGTCGACCTGCCGGAAATTTTCATCGTCTCCAACGTCAGCACGAACGAGACTGCCCCCGCAGAGGGTGCCGTTGTCGGCCAGGGCGTGAACTTCCCCGGCCTGACCGTCGCCGTGACCGAGGCGAAGGGAACGAAGTGCCCGCGCTGTGCCGCCGTCTGCAAATCTCTCGGCGTCGCATTTGAATAAGCTGCACCGATAACCCGCACCCGCCGCTGCTACAGCGGCGGGTGCATTTGCGTGCTGAAAAAGTCCGGTTTTCACGAAGCATTTCAAGCGCGGCATTCAGGTGGGAATTGGCTCTTATGGCAGGCCGCAAAGCGGAAAAGCCTCCAAATTTTGAAAGGAAGCCTTTTCCGCTTTTCTTGCGGCTGCACGTTGCGGAAAGCGCGGAAGAAAGACGCAATACGTGAAAGTATTTTGGAAGAAAAAATCCAAGAAATTTACAGCCAGAGCAGGAGGTAAATTTGCTGTAAACGACAGTTTTTTGGAGAAAAAATTTGTTGAGAATTACTTTAAAAAAGCAAAGAGTCAACACGGTAAAGTGTTGATAAATGTGAAAGGGTGTGATATAAAAACGAAGCAGGACTCCTGCGGAAACTAATTAAGCAAAGTGAAGGAGACGCAGTATGAGGAAGATGTGGGGCACACGGGTGCTGGCCATGCTTTTGGTGCTTGCGCTGACGGCTGGATTGGTACCGGCGGCGCTTGCGGCAAACAGCGAAGCAGCGGTCGCATTCAAGCAGGTGCCGAATGACACGCTCGATACGCTTATCCGCCCGGATGTGGCGGTGGGCGAAATTGAGGATGCGGAAATGGGAGAGGATACGGCCGCCTATCAGGCGCACGATCTGGTTCGTGTTTCCATTATCCTGGAGGACACATCCACACTGGAAGCCTATTCCGACGCAGCTGCGGAGGGGACACTGGCCGAGGATGCGGCTGCTGTGTCTTACCGCGCAGCACTCCAGCGCAAGCAGGACAGCGTTGTTCGGAAAATCTCGTCCACGATCCTCGGACGGGAGGATCTGGATGTTGTCTGGAATCTGACGTTGGTCGCCAACCTGATCTCTGCCAATGTGGAATACGGCAAGATCGAGCAGATTAAGCAGATCCCGGGCGTTGCGGATGTGGTTCTGGAGCAGCAGTATGAGCCTGCCGCGTCCGAAAACACCGTGCAGCCCAACATGGAGATCTCAACCGGCATGACCGGCACGACCACGGCATGGTCTACCGGCTATACAGGGGCCGGAATGAGGATCGCCATTATCGATACGGGCTTGGATACGTCGCACCAGTCGTTTGACAATGGTGCGTATGAATACGCGCTTGAGCAGAACGCAGCGCGCGCAAAGGAATCCGTCGAAGCCTATAAAGCCTCTCTCGATCTGCTCGATGCGGACGAGATCAACGAAAAGCTGAGCCTGCTGCATATCAAGGAAGGCGTCAGTGCGGCGGATCTGTACCGGACAGAAAAGGTCGCATACGGCTATTGCTACATCGACAAGGATCTGGACGTAACGCATGAGACGGACACGGAGGGCGAGCACGGCTCCCATGTTGCCGGTATCGCGGCGGCCAACCGGTATCTGCCGGACGGAAACGGCGGATATGTCTCTGCATTGGACAGCGTACATATGCACGGCGCAGCGCCGGATGCACAGGTTCTGGTCATGAAGGTCTTCGGCGACGAGGGCGGCGCGTATGACTCGGACTATACGGCAGCCATTGAGGATGCAATCGTGCTCGGTGCGGATACGATCAACCTCTCGCTCGGCTCTGCCAGTCCCGGCCCGAGCAAGGCGAGAACGGAAGCTTATCAGAAGATCTTCGACGATCTGGAGAACGCTTCCTCCGTTGTGACGGTTTCTTCCGGCAATGCCGGCTATTGGGCCAAGAACGCCGATCCGATCGGCTATCTTTACAGCGACGGCGTCAGCATGCAGACGGACGGTCAGCCGGGCAGCTATGCAAACAGCCTGACGGTCGCCTCGGTCGATAACGACGGCTTTATCGGCAACTACCTCCTGGTCGGACAGGAGCCGATCGCGCCGTCCGAAACCACTGGCTTTACGAACAAGCCGATCTCCACGATCGTGGGAGAGCACGAATTCGTGTTTTTCTCTGAGGATGCAACGAAGTATGCCGTGGACGCAGCCGGGAACAACCTGCTGCTTGCCTATGCAGATGCGGTCAAGGACAAGATTGTCTTCGTTTCCAGAGGACAGTCCTCGTTCTACCAGAAGCATGATGCCGCAGCCGCCGCAGGTGCGCTGGCGTGCGTGGTCTACAACAACCAGTCTGGCTCAATCAATATGGACCTGAGCAGCAGTACCGCAACGATCCCGTGCGTGTCGATCACACAGGACGACGGCGAACTGGTCCGTACGCAGGCCGAGCCGGTTTATGCAGAGGACGGCACGACAGTCCTGTATTATACCGGCAAGATCGAAGTGCGCGGCAAGGAACCGGTTCGGTTCAACCGCGATTATAAGACCATCAGTGAATTCAGTTCCTGGGGCGTTCCGGGCGATCTGACGCTGAAGCCGGAGATCGCTGCGCCCGGCGGCAATATCTACTCGCTCAACGGCCTGCACAACAGCACCAGCGGTATGCAGGGCGGCCACCAGGACTATGAACTCATGAGCGGCACCTCGATGGCTGCGCCGCAGATCGCCGGTATCGGCGCGCTGGTCAAGCAGTACATTGAATCCAAGGGCCTTTCCCGCAGCGATCTGACCGACCGCGCGCTGGCCCAGTCGATCATGATGTCCACGGCAGAGCCGGTCGTCAACAATGAAAACGACGCGTATTACCCGGTCATTCAGCAGGGTGCAGGCATGGTCAACGCTGCGGCGGCGACTTCTGCGGACTCCTACATCAAAATGCGGGCTGACGCGACTGCATCCTGGACTGACGGCAAGGTCAAGGCTGAACTTGGCGACGACCCCGCACGCACGGGCAGCTATGATTTCAGTTTCACCGTCAACAACCTCGACGGACGGACGCACGCCTATGCGCTGAGTGCCGAACTGTTTACGCAGGCTCTGCTCGACTATGAGGGGCAGAGTTACATGGACACGCTGACGACGCCGCTGAGCGCGGCTGTGACGTGGACTGTGAACGGCAGAGCGACCGACAGCCTGAGCCGCGATTACGATTATAACAACGACGGCCGGGTCGATCTGGAAGACGGCCAGCTGCTGCTGGATGTCGCGTCGAAAAAGCCGGGCGCAAAGCTTCTCAACGCCAAAGCCATTGCCGATTTGAACGGTGACGGCGCTGTGACGGCCTATGATGCACATCTGTTCCTGAATCTGCTTCAGGAGGCGACGATCCTTGTTCCTGCAAACGGTAAGGCTGAGGTCGTCTGCCACATCCGCCTGCTCGACCGCAGTGCGCTGAATACTTCGTATCCCACGGGCGCGTATGTGGAGGGCTATGTCCGCGTGCAGGGCCTCGCCACAGACGAGGGCGCCGCCGGCACGAGCCATTCCATCCCGGTGCTCGGCTACTACGGAAGCTGGTCGGAGCCGTCGATGTATGATGTCGGTTCTCTGATCGACAGCATTTACGGCACGGAAACGCGCGCGCCCTATCTCGGTACGACGAACAGCTATGGCTATACCGTTTCCAACTTCCTGAACATTCTCTATGCCGGTGAGACGGAGTCCTCTGCAATGGTCGGCAACCCCGTTGACTTTGACGACGAGTATCTGAGCGTCCGCAACGCCTTCAACAACCAGGGCGGCAACAGCATCAGCACGCTTGTCTTCTCGCTAATCCGTAACGCGGGCAACTCCCGCCTCCAGATCGTCGATTCCAACACGAAGACAGCGTATCTGGACGAGGAAGTTGGCGCAGCGACTGCTTCGTACTACTCCGAAAATGCAAACGCATGGCAGCATACCCGCCTCCAGCTTGGCATTGACTGGAGCGGCACAGACGCCTCCGGCAATGCGCTCCCGGAGGGCACCAGCGTGGATCTTACGCTGACGATGGCCCCGGAATACTATGCAAATGCCGATGGCAGCTATCGTTGGGATGAACTCAAGGATGGTGCAAAGTTGAGCACGCACCTGACCATCGACAATACCGCGCCGGAACTCATCTCCGTCCGTCAGGATCTGACGCAGAAGACGCTGGCCGTTACGGCCATGGATAACCGCTATGTCGCGGCTGGCATCCTCTGGAACATGACGGATACCCCGACGCCGGTCAGCTATATCCTGCCGAATCAGCCGGAAGACGCACTCGGCAAGACGACCGACTGCACGTTCGATCTCTCCAAGCTGAGCGGCGGCGAGAAGCTTCTGCTTCAGGTTGTGGACTATGCCTACAACGCCTCTGCATATCAGCTGATCAGCGGCGAGGAGCCCGCAGAGGCGCTGACCTCCGTCACGCTTTCCCCGGAGAGCGTCTCCCTGCTTGCAGGTTCCAACTATACGCTTGAAGCTTCCACAGAGCCGTATTACGCCGACGATAAGTTGGATTGGACGTCCTCCGCGCCTGCGGTCGTGACGGTCAACAATAACGGCCAGATCAAGGCCGTCAGCGCCGGCACCGCAACAATCACGGCGGCTTCTCATAAAAATCCCGAAGTCAATGCTTCCTGCACCGTACAGGTGCTTGCGCCGAACTACACGTTCCGCGGACTTTTGACAGCAGACAATCAGGTGCAGACCTTCGAGTGGAATCTCGCAGACAGCGAGACGTGGGAAAAGGTCGCAGCGGTTGACGGCATCGGCAGCCGCGTGACCTCGGCAGGCGCTTCCAGCGCAAACGGCATTTATGCGTTTGACGTGGGCGGCAGTGCATATGAGATCGATTTTGCCACCGGCAAGATCCTGAACACCGGCAGCGCACCGTTCTCGGACGAGATTGGCCCCGTCGCATACGACGACATTGCCCTTTCCCGCAAATATACCGGAACGGAGTCGCTGCACGGCGATCTGCTGACCGGTGTATACTCCATGAACATCATCCCGATGCAGGATCCGATGAACGGAAGTGCCAGCAGCTACATCAGTGTGTACGACCTGTTCGGCTATGACGCGGATGGCTTCTCCGGCATCACCTCGCTGGGCTCCATCACGTTCAAGGATCCCGACAGCGGTGAGGATGTGGACGCTGAAGCCTATTATGTCATCGACAACGCAGGCGGCATCTGGCAGCTTATGATCTATCCGCAGGACGGCGACTATTACGCAGCCTATCAGTACATCCCGACGGATCTGGGCTTCCAGCTCCCGTACGACCCCAACTGGGCGACGCTTTGCTCGCTGAACGTTGCGGATGACGGCGAACTCTTCCTCACTTCGTACAGCACACAGGGCAATGGCGCTTCCCGCAAGGAAAGCACGACGCTTTACTGGCTGCACTACGATGAGCAGGCGAACCGCTTCCGCACGGCCATTATCGGATCCTTCGGCGATATTGCGCCGGTCAGCGTGACCGAGGTCCATACGAACGACTCCACAGCAGATACGCAAAAGACAAGCATCTTTGAAAAGGCACTGCGGCCGGAAGCGCTCAAGACCGCAAAGGCCCAGCCGATCAGCCAGATGAAGGCAGCAAATAAGCAGACCGCAGGTACGCTCAACAGCGTCAGCCAGCCGCAGAGCACCGGCAGCACAAGCGCGCAGCGCAGTACTGTGACGCTTGATCTGACCGCCATTGCGCCGACGGCAAGCAGCATCATGGAGATCTCGTACAATACGAAAGAACTGACGCTCTCCTCCGTCACAGGCGCGGCGACGCTTACCTCCTGGTATGAGTCCGTGCCTGGCACAATCGTTTTTGCCTGCGCCGAACGCAGCGAGGCCGCTGTGGGCGAACTGCTCGGTCAGCTGAGATTTGAACTTGCGGCAGGCAGTTCGAGTTCAAAGGTCACGATCAAGACGAAGCAGCTGAACGAAACAAGCTTCGCAGCCGGACAGGAAAAGATCCGGACCGTGGTGCTGGGCGACAGCTTGAGCCAGATCCTCCCCGCGATCATCTCCTCCGGTGAAAAGGACTGCCCCAGCCGCAGCTTCCGCGATCTGGATACGATCAAGTGGTATCATGAAGCGATCGACACAATGCTGCGTGAGGGCCTGATGAACGGTACCGGAAATGGGCTGTTCGAGCCGAACGGCACGCTGACCCGTGCGATGCTGGTCACGATCCTCTGGCGTTCGGAGGGCAAGCCCGCTGCTTCTGCCCAGACGTCGTTCACGGACGTTCCGGCAGGTGCCTATTATGCGGAGGCTGTCCGCTGGGCAGCTGCCAACGGCGTCGTCAAGGGCGTCAGCAGCACGGAGTTCGGCCCGTCCAAAAACATCACGCGGCAGGAACTTGTCACCATTCTTTGGAGACTGGCCGCGAAGAAGGGACTGAATACCTCCAACGCCGGGCTGACCGTTCCGGAGTTTGCCGACCGCAGCCAGATCGCCGCGTGGGCAGCCGAGGCCATGAGTTGGGGCTGCACCAGAGGCATTTTGACCGGCAAGAGCGCGAACCGCGTTGACCCGACTGGCACTGCAACCCGCGCAGAAGCAGCGGCCATGATTGTCCGCTTCCGGAATCTCGGTACAGCAGGCGAAAAGCAGTAAATCCACACCATGCAGCAGCGCGAAGCTTCAGCCGCTGCTGCATGGTGGTCTGAAAGAGACAGTGCTAGAAGCGCATTGCATGCCATAAAATGAAATGAGGGAGAAAGAACCTGACGGCTCTTTGCTGCCCCCTGACAGGGGTAACAATGGCGGCGGGGATTACCCGGCTGGTGTTTCAGGCACCAGCCGGGTTTTCCATTGGTGTATAGCCGGGAATGGTTCAGGATACCATCAGGATTTCTTTATGTTGTTCCGGTTTTGCTGTTTGTCTGTTCTCCATGCAGCCAATATCGGCGTAGTGAATTTCCACCGTCTGTGGTGCGTGTTTGGACCATTTTACTTCCTTTTCTTGCACCACGATCTTCTGGATGAAGAGCCGCAGCAGCTCCGGTGTCAGCGCTTGAATGTCCGTGTACCGCTTTGCTTTGTCGAGGAACGCTGCCGTATTGCTTACCGTCTCTTTCAGCCTCTGGATTTCCGATTCTCGCTGCGGGAGCGATTCTGTCAGCTTTGCCTGTTCGTCCGTGTAACTGGCAGAGAGCATCTGGAACTGTTCTGCTGTGATGCGTCCCAGCACGCTGTCCTCATAGAGCTTCTTGAAAATTGCATCCAGCTCGGCTTTGCGCTTCTGCATGGCCGCTTTTTCTTTCTCCAGTCTGCGGATCTCTTTTTGGAGCTCTGCGGACTGTTTGCTATTCAGATATTCGGCAAATTCCTGTGGATGCTCTCTGGCTTCCGCCGTCACCCGGCGCAAATCCTCCAGCACGATCTCATCGAGGATGCATTCTCGGATATAATGGGCTGTGCAGGCTTCACCATCCTTTTTGTAAGTACGGCAGGTGAAGTGGTTGTAATCTGCGGACATCGTATGCGCCCGGTGGAGGACCATCGTCTCGCCGCAATCAGCACAAACCACCAGCCCGGAATACTTGTTCTGCTCATCCATCTTCGTTCTGCGGCGCTTGTTCTTCCGTACCTGCTGCACAATATCCCAAATTTCTTTCGTAATAATGGCAGGGTGCGTATTTTCAAACACGAGGCATTCTTCCCTTGGGTGTTCAATTTTGCGTTTGTCCTTATAGGATCGGGTGCTGAACCGGTAGTTTAAAGTGTTGCCTATGTAGATCTCATTTTCCAGCATGTCGGCTACCGTATCCCCAGACCAGTGATACGGGCGCTGGGTATCCAATCCCGTATGGGTCATGCCGTACTTGGCATAGGCATACATGGTGGGTGTCAACACCTGTTCTTTTTTCAGGATTCTGGCGATTTGGCTGGGGCCATTGCCCGCGGCACACAGGGCGAAGATCCGTTTGACAACGGCAGCGGCTTCCTCGTCTATGACCAGCTTCTTGGTCTCCAGGTCTTTGACATATCCATAGGGAGCGCGCGTCCCAAGCCGTTCTCCGCGTTCCGCTTTGGCTTTTTGAACTGCACGGATTTTCCGGCTGGTGTCCCGAATAAACCACTCGTTGAACAAATTTTTGAACGGCATGAGATCATTGCTCTCTGCGTTTTCCGTGTCCACATTGTCATTGATGGCAATGTACCGAACGCCGAACATCGGAAAGCGCTCCTCAATATAGAGACCAGTGTGAAGCTGATTTCTGCCAAGGCGGCTGAGGTCCTTGGTCACGATGATCCCAATCTCCCCGTTTTCCATGTCCGCGATCATCTGCTGAAATGCAGGTCTTTGGAAGTTACCGCCTGAAAAACCGTCGTCCACATAGAAGCACGGATTTGGAAAATGATGATCTTCTGCGAACCTTTGCAGGATGCTTTTTTGAGAAGAGATTTGTCAAGGGTATTTTCCTCATAAGAGAGCGCCCTGCACAAAATCATGGCAGGGCGCTCTCTAAATGAAGTATTGGAATTGATAACCAATCAAGTTTGCTTTTTCTTGTCAATACTGAAACTTAGCCTTTCCGCACTAACTCAAGCGGGGATCGTTGCGCCAACCGCTGCAAATGTAGGTAAGTCGCCACAATATAAACAATCAGTTGCAGGATACCTGCCGCAATAACCGCAATTGGCATTGATACGACTTCCGTTATCATATCGTTATATCCAATCGTGGCTGCACCGCTCAAACTTGTATTAAGCACTTCTGAAACGGAGGAAAACAGGTTTAGTGTCGTAGCATTCATTGTAAGGATTCCAACAATGATCCCAGTTATTGTCGCAAGGATGATAGGTATTGCGGCTATCTCCCAGCTAAACATCACAGCGGTCCTTTTGCCGGAACCAAGCGAGAGCATCAGTCCAAGCGTCCGCCGTTGACGGTTTACAAACAGTGCAAGAAATACGAACAGAGCCGCGCCCGCTGTTGTGCAGGCAGCGAAAAGAAGCTGCTGCGCACTGCTATAGAATCCATGCAAGGTTTCAGCAATTTCGGTGTACCCGTTATCAAAGCAAAACAGAATGTTTGCCGGATATCCATGTGATTCCAGCGCATCTTGGAGCGCAGATACCTTCCCGTTCTGCAAGACGTATGTAAAGAAAACGCCATTTCGACTACTATAGCAATTTTCTGGCAGAGAAGCGTTAGGGACAAAGATGGTATTCGGAAGGAAGCGATAGTCTGCGGTATCCCATAAGTCCGACTGTCGGTAAATTCCTATAATCTGATACGTTTTCGTATCACCTGAAACCCCAATCTTTTGGGAAAAAAGCTGTGGCTGCACCTTCCATTCCGGAGCTGATAAATCGGCAAGAGGATTTGGACCCCAGTAGAACGACAAATCAATGCAGTCTCCTGTACCAAGTCCGCTTGCAATGGCAGTTGTTTCAGAAATCAGGCAGACATTAGAGCCATTTTTGTAATCGTCCGCCCCAAAACTCCGTCCTTCTGTTACGAAAGAGTCCTTTTGATGGAAACAATACATGCTTTCCAGAAGATCTGTACCAATCACACTGACAGTATGATATTGCGTATCCAATTCTTGGGCTGCGCTCCGCCATTCAATTCCCGCATTTGAGCTTAGAAAGACATCCAGACCAGTTTCCAACGGGGTCATGTATACATCAAGGTATTGGTCGTTTAGCAGTACACCCGTTTCAGAACCGTCAATTGCATAGTCTGGCTGTGTTTCTGGGTACAGTCCGTGCCAGTGTGTAACAGTCATTGCACAGGAATCTATTGCGTCAACCATGTTCTGTCCCAAAATAGACGTTTTTTCACCAGAAGAGTATTTTGCTACTGGTATGAAATCTTGTGAAGCGGTTTTCTTTTCATCTGCCGTCAAGTCATATGATATACGAGACAAATCAATATCTTCTACAGAACACCGGTGCGATTCTGCTAATGTCGTGCGCAGTTCTAGGTCTCGGTCTATATATTCCGATCCATAAACCAAGTAGCGTCGCCCAACCTGAATGTCAAGTGCGTCCAATTCTTCCCGAGAGTTACACCCTATAGTAAGGTATAGCGTGCTGCGAACAGCATAGTCTTGATGAAGTTTAATCACGTTTTCAATCGAAGCGGTAACAGATACGGACGCAATTTCAGCAAACTCAGGCAGATTTATCTCATCTACTGACGTGATACGAACTACCAAAATCGCTCGACCATATGGCGTATCAAGGCTGGGGGCATATGTGCCATCTTCATTTCCGCTGGTAACGGTCTGAATAGAGGGGCAATATGCACTGATATATTTTTGTTGGTACGCGCCTTTTATGATCCTTCCATCAGCAGCAAGCTGATCCATATATGCCCACATATCTTGACTAATTATACTTTCTTCATGATGGAGCGTCAGCCCGTTGTACTCTGTTGTCACACCCTCTGTCTCCGTTGTGGGGATGCCAATTGTCACATAGCGTTCTTCAATTTGCGCAAGCGTTGCCTTTGCAGATGAAAATACGCCTGCGCTCAGACAGATAAAAGCGGAAGCCATTCCCACCAGCAGGATAATTGCAAGCAAGCGAACTGGTTGACGAAAAAGCTGTTTCAAAGGTGTCATACAGCGTCCTCCTTGATTCTGCCGCTGTCCATACGGAATACGACATCCGCCGCTTTGGCAACCTCCAAATCATGTGTGACAACTACCACGCAACAGGTTTCCTCATGCGCCAGTTTAGAAAGCAGTTGAATAATTTGTGAGCTGTTTTCTGTGTCCAGATTTCCCGTAGGTTCATCTGCAAGAACGATTTGCGCATGAACAGCTAATGTTCTAGCAATTGCGACTCGTTGCTGTTCGCCGCCTGACAGCATGGCAGGGAGTCGCTTCCAATAACTTTCGCCCAGACCGACTTTTTCAAGAGCAATCTGTGCCTCTTTTTTTGCATCGGCATCGGAATGCCTCAGCAGCTTTAAGGGGTACATGACGTTTTCACAAACAGTCATAAGTGGAAACAAATTATAGCTTTGGTAAATCACAGACGCCTGCTTGCGGCGGTAGATATCCACGTCTATTTCCCGCAAACTCTGGCCGTTGACCATTATGTCTCCGCTCTGCGGCGTATCCAGTCCTGCCAGTAATGAAAGCAGTGTTGTCTTCCCACTTCCACTTTTGCCGACTAACGCATAAAGAGTTCCAGCACTCAAATCACACGAGACGTCTTTTACAGCCTGAACAGTTTGGTATTTTGTTTTGTATGAATAAGAAACACTTTGCACAGATAATACGGACATGCTACTCAACCTCCCGTAGTAATCGGATTCCGCTTTTTCCAGTTGCCATCAAGCAAGCTGTAATTGCCCCGACATTCATAGCAAAAAAGAGTGCTGCGGCCATGACATATTGGGTGGCAGTCTCTTGGACAAACAGAATGAGAATTGTTCCAATAGCTGCGCCAACCAAAAACATCAGACATATCTCGACGAATACCATAATGACCGTTTCAATGCGTTTTGTACCAAGAGATCGTGCAATGGCAAATTCCCGCCTTCGGATATGAATATAGAAAAAACCTGCGGCGGTGCCAATCATGACCTCTGTGCAGGCAAAAATTGGTTTTAGTCGATACAGTGTTTGCAAATTTCGATTCCAAGCATTCAGAGTTTCGCGGAGTGTTTCGTCATGAACTGTTATGGCAAATTGCTGATATCGGAGAGCTGGAGAATTATTGATTTCTTCTTGATGCCCGGATGGGTCCACATTTGCGAAGTGACGCATCAGTATTTTCCGGAATTCGTCCAGCTCATGATTATCGCGCACTGTGGCGCTCAAGCTATCCCCCGTAATCTTCCCATCCAGCTCTGTTTGTACTGCGGCAACGCAGCTGAATGGACAATAGATCGTTTGAGATTCCGACGAATACGTCCCAGCAATTTCGAGCGAAATCTGTGTGGCCGCTTCACCGGTCGCAGCAGGCGACATCTGAACCGTCAATATGACATTACCATTATTATCAGTATCTTGCGACAGTTCTTCTGCCGCTGCGGTCGAAACAAGACACGCTGCTTTATTTGAGGTAAAAATTGATTCGTCGTATCCTTCAAAATAAGTAATCGAATTTCCTGAAACGGGTGCCAATTCCGATGCGGCATCAACAGAAGTAATGCCAATCAGCTTTTGCCGACTCGAAAAACCCGTCCCTTGGCTGTAATAGACAGATGCTTTCAGGCAAACATCCTTCACATAGGAGGAAAATGCTTTTTCCTGAAGCTCCCCGCCATAAGCATATTTGTCAGAGAGAAAGTAGTTGATAATATAGTCTGTAATTTTCAGGTCATCGGTTTTCGTGCCGGTAAGATTGGATACGACGACAGTTACGGGAATCACTGCGTAGGCGCTCTCCATATCCTGTTCTTTCTGGCAAATGAAGCCATCAAAGAGAGTAAAAAATGCACAAAGGAAAGCTATCAGCAATACAATACTCACCGTCTGCCAAGCGCCGCGCTTTAAGCGCACCTTTTCGTAAAAGAAAACAATCATTTAACTGCACTCCAATAATGCAAGCAGCGGCATGGGAGAAATATTCACCCATGCCGCTGCTCAGCTGTCACTTACTTATCTGTCAAAACCGGGAAAACAGACTGGGGCAGGATGCAATGCCCATTACCGGGGCAGCTGTAATGATCCCAATAGCCAGTGGAATGTCCACACTGGACGCAATGCCGTTCATAGCGGATATAATGATAATTACCCGCATGATAATTGCTCCCCGTATACGAGTAACTGGTCATTGTATGGGACGGCGTTGATTCATAACCATCCCTGATGTCGAAAGCACTACAACCAGAAACGGAGCATTTATACACAGGATAGAGCGTCTTTAAGTGAGTTTCATCGTCAATTGGGATATACGTAGTGTCATAATGGTCAAAATACCATTGATGAGTATGTGCAGTGATAGCATCAACATGAGCCAGAATCCGTTGAACAGACAGGCCATGTGCTTCCTCAAATGATTTTCATGAATTTTCCCTCCTTCCATGTAACCACATCGACAGTTAAATTAACGTCAATCCTATAGATAACGTAGGACTTTTCATCTGTAAAAATCAGTTGTTTGAATTTGAGTAAGAGACTCTTGCTTCTTTATCGCTTCTCCCAACAAAGCGCTCTCAAGCTCTACTTCATGTTGCCGATCTTCGCTACTACTTCTATCCGAAATAGTTTGTCCATTTTGAATCACGTCCAATGTTGGAGGCTGATTTAGATCAATATAGTTGCTACCCTGAGCAGTACTTTCTTTTGGTTGTCTCGGGTTTGTCATAAAGCAGGCGACAACTGCCAAAACAAGTATCGCGGTCACGGTTATGATCCAAGTATGAGGCTTTCGATAAGAAAGTACAGCACGGATTCGTGTTTTCACATTCTTACTGCCGAAGGCCAGCGGGCAGGCCGCAAAAATACGCTGGTTTGCAGTGCAGGAGAGCAACGTCTGCGAATACGCAGCGCGCTGAGAATCACTCATATCCTTGATAGCGTATTCGTCACATGCCAACTCAATATCTTTACAAAGGAAATAATACGCAATCCAAATCAAAGGATTGAACCAATAAAGAGAAAGAATTAAGAACGCAATGGGCTTTAGCCAATGATCGCGGCGTTTTATATGCGCACGTTCATGTGCAATTATGCTATCCAATTCCTTGCTCTTTATATGGAACGGAATATAGATGCGCGGCGCAAACAGGCCAAGAATAAATGGAGCATTCACATGCTCGCTTTGATACACGTTTGACGAGAGCTGGACAGCAGTTTTTACTTTGCTGCGGAGATGTACATAGCTTAATGCTTCAAACAGAAGCATTGCTGCCATACCAGTACACCAGACGATTCCAACATAAGGAACAGGAGCAGTGAAACCTTTAGCAGAAAGCAGGCCCTGCTCGGATGCCGAAAAGCCACTTATATCAGGAATGACACTCAAGCGACTTTCCAATGCGTTTGGCATGAGAAGCCGGATCCAAACAAAGCTCCACAATAAGGGGAACAGCCATTTTGGAGCTTTGTGGAACATGATGCGAACAAGAAGAACAGCCAGAACAAGCCATCCGGCATTGATGCTCATATTAAGCAGCTTCATAAACAATTCAGTCATCCGGATGCTCCTTCCGAAAGCGGTCAATCATCTGCTGCATCTCCTGAATTTCATCTGCCGTGAGCTGTTGGCTTTTGGTAAATGCGGTCAAAAAAGCTGGAATCGAACCGGCAAATTTCTTCTCGACCAATTCTTCAATTTCAGCTGTCTGTATCTGCTCCTTGGATACCAGCGAAGAAACGATCGTATTCTCATTCTTTATCACGCCACGCTCCGACAAACGCTTTATTACCGTGTAAGTGGTAGTAACCTTCCAGCCTAGTTGCTCTTCACAAAGTTGAGCTAAATCTCTGCTCTTGATGGGTTCATGATCCCAAAGGATCAGGCAAAAACGGTATTCGCTTTCAAAAACTTTTGGTGTACTCATTCTATCGGCCTTTCATTCTAATCTGTTAGTATTATTCTAACGGATTAGAGTTGAAAAGTCAATAGGGAAAATGTGCATTTTTATCACTTAGCGCTGGAAGTGCTTGGGCTTTTGCGGGTCTGACCGTTGCCGACGAATAACCATCTGCCGTGCCTGCCGCTCTTCTGTGTCCTCTCCAAGCAGTCTGGATACTTCCTGCTTTGCGCTGAGCAGCATAATAAGAGAAGGCTTCTTCTGCAAGGTTTCCTCCAACTGCCTTTCCGCTGCCTTTTCCTGCGCAGGACGGAGGACCTGCCGTGCTTGGTACAGCTCCACCGAATCAAAATCCGAAGCCTGTGCCTTCAGCTCTGCGTATTCAGCCAGCGCCTTATCCAACTCGGCAGAGTATCTTTGCTCCTGCGCCTCCAGCTTTTTCAGTCCAGCCTCCATGGTGGCAATATCCTTGCGGAATTCCTCTGCGCCTGCATCCTCCGAATACTCAAGTTTTTGAAAAAGAAGCGCCTTTTCGGAACGCAGTTCCTCTAAATCTTCCGTCAGCTCTGCAATGCGGACAGCCAGCGCCTTGTGGCGTTTCACATGGTATATTGCCAATGCCTTTTTCTCGGCAACCAATGTTTTGCGTTCCTTGCTCTTTTCCTTGATTTGCTGCACCAGACCGGTGTAACGCTCCAGCTCCGGCTTCCATACGGCAAGGGATTTTTGAATATGCGATTTGCCGCTGCGAATATGCGAGAGCTGATAACAGAAGATCAGCACCCGGCTGCGCAGCTTCTCC
>OODL01001331.1_pt1 | contig 22010 bp, 20 predicted proteins | sample 1671181 | NCBI WGS metagenome assembly OODL01 (sample SAMN06348130, study PRJEB24527) | human gut metagenome | biome: human gut; feature: ankylosing spondylitis patient; material: feces | host: Homo sapiens | place: China | collected 2015-10 | reverse complement strand
CGCACCCGGAGCCGACGGACGCCGAGCGGGCGGCGTACATCCGGCAGGCAAAAGCCTATCTGCCGCAGCGCGTGGCGTATTATTCCAAGCAGATGGGCCTCTACCCGACACAGGTGCGCATCACGGGCGCGCGCACGCGCTTTGGCAGCTGCAGCTCGCAGGGGCACATCTGCTTTTCGTGGCGGCTGATGCAGTACCCGCCGGAGGCGATCGACTACGTTGTCGTGCACGAGCTGGCGCACCTGCGCTACATGAACCACGGTGCGGAGTTTTACGCGCTCATCGCGCGCTATCTGCCGGACTGGAAGGCCCGCCGCGCCCTACTGCAGGCATGAAAAAGCGCACCGGAGGACAGGCTGTCCTCCGGTGCTTGCTATTCGGAATTGACTTTTTGTACCCGCCGCGTGTAAACTAACATGTCAGAAACCAAGGAGGGATGTACCATGAAGCAGGCGATCGCGCTGGCCGGCGGCGGCACGAAGGGCGCGTATCAGGTCGGCGCGTGGAAGGCGATGCGGGAGCTGGGCATCCCGTTTGACATCGTTACGGGCACGTCCATCGGCTCGGTCACGGCGGCGCTGATGGTGCAGGGCGATTTTGACCGCGCGTGGGAGCTCTGGACGCACATCACGGAAGAGCAGATCATGCTCGAGCGCGCCGACGCCACGCCGCACGAAAAGCGCGAGCTGGCGGCGTTGGCTGAGCACCCGGAGCAGCTCATCGCGCGTGTGAAGGACTGGGCGGATCTCAACCGCCGTACGGCGGACATCACGCCGTATCGCGCGCTCGTGCACCAATATCTCGACGAGGCGCGCTTTTTCGCCTCGCCGGTGGATTTCGGACTCATGACGGCACGTTTCCCGTCGTTCCAGCCGGTCGAGGTGCGCAAGCAGGACATTGCACCCGGCTACCTGCCGCAGTGGATCCTCGCGTCGTCGGCGTGCTACCCGATGTTTCCGATGTGCGAGATCGACGGGCAGAACTACCTCGACGGCGCGTACTCGGACAATCTGCCGATCGGCACGGCGTTCCGCCTCGGCGCTGACCGCGTCATCGCCATCGGCCTCAAGCCGGAGACGCCGGAGAAAAAATACACCAACCACCCGCTCGTGACCTACATCGCCCCGGCGGAGCCGCTGGGCAAGCTGCTGGAGTTCGACCCCGACGCGCTGCGTCACAGCATCGCCCTCGGCTATACGGACACGCTGCGCGTGCTCGGCAGCTATATCGGCCATACCTATACGTTCGAACCCGACGGGCAGACGCTGCTCGAGGGCGTCGCGCGCGACTATCTGCTCTGGCTGCTGCGCCGGGAGCTGACGCCGCCGGACTCCATGCTGGACTTTTTCCGCAGCGACACGCCGCTGACCGACCGCATCCTCAGCGACCGCCCCGGCGACCTGACGGCCTGCGCACTCGCGGGCGCGGAGTGCGTGCTCGAGGCGTATGCCTACCCGCGCGGGGAGATCTACGATCTCAAGCTCCTGCTGCCGGAGCTGGCCATGCGTCTGACGGAGGACGAGGACACCCCGGCACTCGAGCGCGCGCACGCGCTGTGCGCGTCGCTGGGCAGCGAGCATTTCTTCACGCAGCTGGCCCCGCTCACGCCGCGCTATGACGCCAGGGACATCTTCCTCGCCACGCTCACGCTCTATCTGCGCGAGCAGACGGCCTGACGGGCAGGTTTTTGTTGCACTCGCGGGAAAAATCGGGTATACTATCTAGGTTTGATATTCGAAAGAACAACAGAGGAGCGGACTATGGATCTGAAACAGGAAATCGAGCGCCGCCGGACGTTTGCGATCATCTCGCACCCCGACGCCGGCAAGACGACGCTCACGGAAAAGCTGCTGCTGTACGGCGGGGCCATCCAGCTCGCCGGCTCGGTCAAGGGCAAGGCGACCGCGCGCCACGCGGTCTCGGACTGGATGGAGCTCGAAAAGCAGCGCGGCATCTCCATCACGTCGTCGGTCATGCAGTTTGAATACGAGGGCTATTGCATCAACATCCTCGACACCCCGGGCCACCAGGACTTTTCGGAAGACACCTACCGCACGCTCATGGCGGCGGACAGTGCCGTCATGGTCATTGACGCGGCCAAGGGCATCGAGCCGCAGACGCGCAAGCTCTTCAAGATCTGCGCCATGCGCCACATCCCGATCTTCACGTTCATCAATAAGCTCGACCGCGAGGCCCGCGACCCGTTCGAGCTCATGGAGCAGTTGGAAAACGAGTTCGGCATCGGCACTTATCCGGTCAACTGGCCCATCGGCTGCGGGCACGACTTCAAGGGCGTGTTCGACCGCGACCGCCGCGAGATCCTCGCGTTTCAGGAGTTTCACCGCGGGCAGAACAAGATCCGCCCCATCGAGTGCGAGCTCACGGACGTTGAGCGGCTCGACGAGCTGATCGGGCCGCGCCAGCGCGAAAAGCTGACCGAGGATATCGAGCTGCTCGACGGCGCGGGCTACGCCTTCGACCTCGACGAGGTGCGCGCCGGCCGGCTCAGTCCGGTGTTCTTTGGCTCTGCGCTGACGAATTTCGGCGTCGAGCCGTTTCTGGAAAACTTCCTGCACATGACGATGCCGCCGCTGCCGCGCACGACGGCCGACGGCGTGGTCGACCCGATGCAGCCGGCGTTTTCCGCGTTCGTGTTCAAGATCCAGGCGAACATGAACAAGGCCCACCGCGACCGGCTGGCCTTCATACGCATCTGCTCCGGCCAGTTCCAGCGCGACGCAGAATATTATCACGTGCAGAGCGGCAAGAAAATGCGCCTGTCGCAGCCGCAGCAGCTTATGGCCTCCGAGCGCGAGATCGTCGACGAGGCCTACGCGGGCGATATCATCGGCGTGTTCGACCCCGGCATTTTCTCCATCGGCGATACCATCACCGTACCGGGCAAAAAGTTCAAATTCGGCGGCATCCCGACCTTCGCGCCGGAGCACTTCGCCCGCGTCAGCGCCAAGGACTCCATGAAGCGCAAGCAGTTCCTCAAGGGAACCGAGCAGATCGCACAGGAGGGCGCGATCCAGATCTTCAAGGTGCCGAATTCCGGCATGGAGGAGGTCATCGTCGGCGTCGTCGGCACGCTGCAGTTCGACGTTTTCCAGTACCGCATGAAGGCCGAATACGGCGTTGATCTGCGCATGCAGCAGCTGCCGTATGAGCAGCTGCGGTTCATCACAAAAGCGCCGGTCACGGATCTCAAGGATCTGTACCTGTCCACCGACGCGGAGCTTCTCGAAGACTACCGCGGCCGGAGCCTGCTGGTCTTCGCCTCGCAGTGGTCGATCAACTTCATCCTCAAACGCAACCCCGGCCTCGAATTGTCGGAAACGGCGCAGTAAGCGCGGGTTCAGGCTTCAAAGGCTCCCCTCTCCTATTTAGGCGGGGGAAGCCTTATTTGTTTGTTCAAATCTATTTATGCCGGATTTTCAGTGTCTGCCCCTACCGGCTGCTTCTGATTTTGGTCAGGGTTTCCTTATGTCTGCGGAATCTCCCCAAATACCCGGCGCACACCGAGCCTTCGCAGGAGGTTCAGCTTTTCCCGGCAGGTCTCCTCCGTGTCGTACAGGAAGACGTGCGCGTCCCCGTCTTCGTCCCGGAAAAAGCAGTAGCGGCAGACAAGCTCCGGGGAGAAATGCGATGGGTGCCGCGCGGTCAGCGCGTCCGCCGCCGTTTCGTCAAGCGGCGTTCCGACACCGGAGGGGCATGGGACGGGGAACAGCATCCGGATGGGCGCGAGATATACCCAGAGCCGGTCCCCCCAGACCGGGAGCAGCCCGCGCAGGTATCCCTCCAGACTGCCGCCGGAGACCTGCGTGTCGCACCAGACGGCGGGCGCATCCGGCGCGGCAGTCTGTACGGGCTGCAGAAGCCGCGTGTCGCGACAGCCCGGCGCTTCGCAGAACAGATATCCGCCTCCAAAGTCCGCAGGCGGCACAGCGCCCGGCGCGAGCAGGTACAGCTCCGCGGCGGGTTCTCTCTTTTCTTCATCAAAGCCCGCAATGCCGCATTTCAAGGCTGAACCGGGCGGAAATGGATACAGAATCATGGACAAGCCGCCTTTCCTGTGATATAATGCTATGTATAAAATTATGAAGCTGTAGGAAAAGCTATGCCGTTTTCATTTTTGCCCCGCATGATCTACCCGCATCTGACCGACGTGCGCGCCGAGAATCTGACCGCGCGCGGCGTCTCGTTCCTGATGCTGGATTTTGACAACACCATCGTCCCCTACACGACGAGCGAACCGACGCCGGAAATGGCCGCGTGGCTGGGAGCCATGCAGGCCTCCGGGATCGGCCTTTGCGTCGTGTCAAACAGCAGAAAGCCGCGCGTTGTGACCTTCTGCGAGAAATACGGGCTGGACTGCATCACGCACGCGAAAAAGCCCTTTTCGCGCGGCATCCGCGCGTGTCTGGCGCGCTTTTCGCTGGAACCGGCCCGCTGCGCGCTCGTGGGCGATCAGATCTACACGGACGTACTGGGCGCAAACTGCGCGGGGGTGCAGTCGATCCTGATCTCGGCAATTCATAACCATACCATATGGCTGAAGCTCCGGCACGTGGCCGAGCTTCCCTTTATTGCAATCGGAAAATGGAGGATCCAACATGAAAAACATTGAAAAGTACCAGAAGCTCATCGCAAAGGGCGAGGTCGACGCGCTGCTGCTGACCTCGAAGCACAACCGGCAGTATGCCGCGGAATACTGCATCGCAGAGGGCATCGCCGTCATCTGCAAGACGCAGAGCTATTATTTCACCGACTTCCGCTATATCGAGTCGGCGCAGAAAAACCTGCCGGGCTTTGCCGTGAAGATGGTCGATACGGAGCACCCGTACACAAAGCTGATCAACGAGGCCATCTCCGACAACACCGTCAAAACCATCGGCTTTGAGGACGATACGCTGACCGTGGAGGAATATACGCTCTACAACACGAAGCTCAACGCCGTCCTGCATCCCTACGCCGCCGAGATCAACGCTCCGCGCGCAAGCAAGGAGCCGTGGGAGATCGAATACATGAAAAAGGCGCAGGAGATCACTGACCGCACCTTTGACGATCTGCTGAACGTCATCCATCCGGGCATGACGGAAAAGGAGCTGTGCGCGGAGCTGATCTACCGGCTCTACAAATACGGCTCCGAAGGCCCGTCGTTCGACCCCATCACCGTCTCCGGCCCCAACACCAGCCTGCCGCACGGCGTTCCGTCCGAGCGCGTTCTGCAGTACGGCGATTTCGTCACCATGGATTTCGGCTGCCTGTACCACGGCTACTGCTCCGACATGACCCGCACCATCGCGCTGGGCTACGTGTCCGAGAAGATGGACAAGGTCTACCATACCGTGCTTGAAGCGCAGCTGGCGGGCATCGCCGCGACAAAGGCAGGCGTCACCGGCAGGGAAATGGACGCAGCCGCGCGGAATGTCATCAACGCCGCAGGCTTTGAGGGGCTGTTCGGCCACAGCTACGGTCACAGCCTCGGCCTTCTCATCCATGAGGGGCCGTATGCCAACACGCGCAACGACAAGCCCATGCCCGCAGGCGCGGTCGTATCGGCAGAGCCGGGCATCTATATCCCGGACGAATTCGGCGTGCGCATCGAGGATGTGACCGTCATCACCGAAACCGGCTGCGAGATCCTGACGAAGAGCCCGAAAAATTTGATTATTTTATAAAATATCTTGAAAAGCCGAGCAAAATAGTGTAAAATCAAAACGCTATTTTATTTGTTGGTGTATTCTACACGTATATTGGAGGAATATTTTTATGGCTACTATTACCGCTGGCGATTTCAGAAACGGTAAAACATTTGAGATGGACGGCAAGATCATGCAGGTCGTGGAGTTCCAGCACGTCAAGCCCGGCAAGGGCGCCGCATTCGTCCGCACGAAGATGAAGAACGTCGTGACCGGCGCCGTGACCGAGACCTCTTTCAACCCGACTGCAAAGTTCGAAGAGGCTTTCATCGAGCGCAAGGATTATGAGTACAGCTACAACGACGGCGATCTGTACTACTTCATGGATCAGGAGACGTACGACATGGTTCCCGTCAGCAAGGATATGCTCGACGACTCCTTCAAGTTCATCAAGGAAAACACCCCGGTCAAGCTCCTGAGCTACAAGGGCAACGTCTTCAGCGTCGAAACGCCGAACTTCGTCGAGCTGACCGTTACCAAGGCCGATCCGGGCGTCAAGGGCGACACCGCTACCAACGTCACCAAGCCCGCGACCGTCGAGACGGGCGCGGAGATCAAGGTTCCCCTGTTCATCAACGAGGGCGAAAAGATCCAGATCGACACCCGCACGGGCGAATATCTGGGCCGAGTCAAGGGTTAATCCAAACGTCAGCGAAAGGCAAACCGCCGGAAAGGAGATTTTACGATGACGCTTTCTGAAAAATCCGCATATCTCAAGGGCCTGATGGAGGGCATGAAGCTCGACACCGAAACTAACGAGGGCAAACTGATCTCTGAGATCATCAGTATGCTTCAGGACGTGGCTGAGAATGTTTCCGATCTGGAAGAAGTCGTGGACTGCATTTCCGATGAGCTCGACTGCATCGAAGAGGATCTCGACAACATCGACGATTACCTGATGGACGACGATGACGACGAGTATGACGACTACGACGAAGACGAGGACTACGAAGACGACGAGGACGACGACGATCAGAACGAGTACGACTTCGGCAGCGAAACGCTCTATGAGGTCAAGTGCCCCACCTGCGGCGAAGTCATCACCATCGACGAGGAAATGCTCGACGAGGGCGCGACGACCTGCCCGAACTGCGGCGAAGAGCTGGAGTTCGACATGGAAGACGAGGACTCCGAAGAGGACGAGTAATCAAAATTCAAAAAACGCCGCCCGGCTGGGCGGCGTTTTTTTCCTGTCGGCAGCATTCTCCATACGGTGCCAGCGGCTTATTCGGCCCACTGGCTGTACAATCCGCGCATCCACGCAGCAACATCCATACCGTAGACCCGGTCAAGATTTGCGGGGGTCAGGACGTCGTTCGCCCGGCCCAGTGCGATCTTGCGGCCGCTGTCCATCAGCAGCGCATCCGTGCCAAAGGCCCGCGCAAGAGACAGATCGTGCACCACGCTCACCACAGCGCGGCCCGGCGTTTGCAGCCACTGGCCGATCAGGGCGAAGATCTGCTTCTGATAAATGAGATCGAGATGGTTCGTCGGCTCGTCGAGCAGCAGGAGCTTCGGGTCCTGCGCCAGAACCTGCGCAAGGAACGTGCGCTGCAGCTCGCCGCCGGAGAGCGTCAGAACCGACTGCCGCCGCTTGTCCTGCAGGCCGGTGAGCGTCAGCGCCTGCTCGACGTGCCCGGCGTCGTCCTCCCGGCTGCGGCCGAACACGCCTCCTGCATAGGCGAAGCGCCCAAGGCGCACGACCTCCTCGACTGTGAAGCCGTAGCCGACAAAGTGGTTCTGCGCCAGAACGCCGATGGCCCGCGCGCGAAGCGCGGGCTTCATGCTCCTTACATTCTGTCCTTCAAACAGCACGCGGCCCGTATACGGCGTCCCCTGCGTGATGGCGGCAAGCGCTGTCGATTTGCCTGCCCCGTTCGGGCCTGCGATCATGAGCCACTGCCCCTCGGAAACGGAAAAGGAGAGCGCGTCGACGATCTGCTTTGTCCCGTACCGCACCGAAAGACGGTCGACATCCAGCATCGGCATATCAGTGCTCCTTTCTCGACTGATAGAAGATCACCACGAATACGATCGCGCCCACAAAGCTCGTGACCACGCCGATGGGCAGCTCCAGCGGATTCAATAGAATGCGCGCAATGAGATCGGCCAGCATCAGAAAGACCGCTCCGCCGAACATCGCCGCCGGAAGCAGCCGCTTGTGGTTCGGCCCGACCAGCATCCGTGCCATATGCGGCGTAACAAGGCCGACAAAGCCGATCGTCCCGCCGATGGACACGCACACGCCGATGAGCATGGAAACCATAATGAGCAGCACGAGCTTGGCCCGCTTCACGTCCACGCCGATCTGCCGGGCGTTGTCCTCCCCAACGGCAAAGGCGTTGAGGATCTGCGCGTGCAGCAGGATGACCGTGCCGCAGATCAAAAGCGCGCCTGCCAGCACGGCGGCATTCTGATATGTGCTGCCGCTCAGGGAGCCCATCGTCCAGAACGTGATGCGCTGGACCTTGTCGGCAGCGAAGGTAATGACGATGCTCATAATGCTGGAGACGAACATGGAGAAGATCACGCCGATCAGGATGATCGTGTTCGTCGACAGAGAACGGTCGAGCTTATAGGAAAGGCCGAGAATGACAAGCAGCGATAAGAACGCGAACATGATCGCCATACCCATTGTCCCCGCGAACGGCAGACCCGGCAGCGTCACGCCGAAGGCAATGGCAATGACCGCGCCGAGCGACGCGCCGGACGAAACGCCGAGCGTCGAGCCGTCTGCCAGCGGGTTTTTGAGCAGTCCCTGCATCGCTGCGCCTGCCAGAGACAACGCTGCGCCCGTCAGCGCCACGCACAGAACACGCGGCAGACGGATGGGCAGAATGGACGAAACAAGACCTACGGGCGTCTCGCCGCCCGTGAGCTTCGCCGCAAAATAGGCAAGCGTGTCCGCAAGCGGAATGTGGACGCTCCCCACGCAGACGCAGAGGCACAGCACGGCCAGCGTCACGAGCGTAAAGAGCAGGTATTCCCAGAGCCTGAACGTTTCGTGATACCGGCGCATACTGTGCCTCCTGTTTTCAGAGTGGTATTTCCGGATTATTCGCCGTAGACAAAGTCATACAGAGCCTTCGCGCCGTCGGCCAGACGCGGGGCCGGGCGGGACAGCTCGTTGTTCGGCAGATTGAGGATCTTGCCGTTTTTGACAGCGGTGACGTTTTCCCAACCGGTGCGGGAGAGGATCTCCTCCTCCGGCGTCGGGCCCTCGCCAAAGTACATGGAGATGGTCACGATGTAATCCGGGTTGCGCTCAAGCACCTGCTCTTCGGAGATCTCGCCCCAGCCGGTCACGTCGGCAAAGCAGTTCGTCAGGCCCAGCATATTGGCGATCTCGTCCATGAACGTGCCGGAGCCTGCCGTCCAGAGACCGTACTGCAGCGGGGAGACCTCAAAGTAAACGGTCTTCGTGCCGTCCCCGGCGTTTGCCTTGATCTCGTCGAAGGTCTTCTGCATACTCTCGACAATGGACGCAGCCTCGGCCTGCCGGCCAACCAGCTCGCCGATCATGCTGATGGCGGTATAGGTGCCCTCGATGTCCTGCGCGTCGCTCACGACGACATGGATCCCGGCAGCCTCAAGCTGCTGCACCTGCTCCTCGGTCTGGGCCATGGTGCTCATGAGAAGCACCTGCGGCTCGAGCGCGATGATCTGCTCGATGTTCGTGTCGTAGCCGGACTGGACGGAGGGAACGTCCAGGACCTCCGCCGGATAGTCGCAGTATTCGCCGCGGCCGACCAGCAGATCGCCCGCGCCCAGCGCGTAGAGGATCTCACAGTCGGAGGCCGTCAGCGCGACGACGCGCTCTGCGGGCGCGTCCAGCGTGATCTCGCGGCCGGTCATGTCGGTCAGCGTGACGGCGGGGGAGGCGTCCTCCGCTTCCGGCTCTTCCGCGGGAGCCGGGTCTTCTTCGGGCGTGGCGGTCTCTGCTTCCGGAGCCGTCTCGCTCTGGACGGGTTCTTCCTGTGCAGGCTCCGTCTTCGCGGCGCAGCCGGTCAGGACGGCCAGCAGCATCACAGCCGCCAGCAGCAGGGCAAGAAGTTGATTCTTTTTCATAACAGTATCTCCTTGTTTGTGATAAAGCGCCTTCCTGCGGCATTTGTCCGTATGGAAGGATCTATATTTTACCTGCAAACGGGAGATTTGTCAAGCTTCCGTGCATCACGGCCCGTGAGCGCCAATGCCTCCGGCGGCCCCATCTTTTCCGCCTTGCCGGAAAAGATGGGGAAGAAAAGGGGCGCTGGATTACGTTTGGTGCATCCTGCGGGTGCAGTTCATGCAAGCACCCGCTTTATAGTCGCTACGAGCACACATACTCACCCTACGGGCGCTATGGTACGCGCCGCCTGTTACGGTACACCGAATTTGCAAGCAGCTGCGATTCAATATCTGCGGTGAAAACGCTTTGCGTTTGAAATTTGCAAGGCAGTACAGATTCGCCGCAGTCCCCTCAAAGCCTCCTCTTGCCGCGTCCCGCGCGGTAAGAGGAGGCTTTTGGCTTATCGCAAGCCTCATTCCGGCAAGGCCATGGCTTCCCGGCGAACCCAGCATCAGCGGTTCGACGGGAAAAAAGGAGGAAGCGGCCTTAGAGGATAAGAGGCTCCGCGAACAGCGGGGCCTCGTTCCGGCAAGGCCGTTTCCGACTATCCGACGCCGCCGATCCAGCGGAACCCTCTTCCGTTCGTCAGATCGGGCTGCGGGGTGTCGACAGACGTCTCCACGATTTCCAGATTCTCTGCGATCCGTTCCGCATCGTCCCAGTCGGCGCTGATAATGACGACGCAGAGCTTCTCCCGGTCGTACAGCAGAAGCATCTGCGTGGTCCACTCCTCCGGCGCGTCGGAGCCCGGACTTGAACGCTGCCAGTGTGTCTCGACCCACGACGCGTCGTAGGGGCCGATCGTCCCCTGCTTTGTGATCTCCGTCCGCGTACCGCCGCAGAGGAAGTCGCACCCGGCGACCGTGTTGGCGGACATACACTGCACGCTGTAGTCCTTCCGCACGTCCTGCACGGCAAAGAGGTCGTAGGTATAGACCACCAGCTCCCGCTCGTCCTGCGGCAGACTCTGCGCCTGTTCGGCGTCCCGCTGGGCGATCACATCATAGGCCGTTTGGGTGTAGCCCGTGCCCCAGCCCTCCGGCAGCCAACCGAGCCGCATACCGCAGACCTTTCCCTTTGTCCGGCCCTCGGTATCGAAGCTGATGGGGTTGTTCCACTCAAACGGCGTGTCCACCAGAATCGTCTTTTTGTTTTCCTCGTCATAGCGGAGCGTGTCCGGCATGATGTAGCTTCCCGCACCGTCCCGGACCGACGCGTAATGCACGATCGCCGCCGCGCCGCACAAAACGGCGACGGCCGCCGCTGCGATCAGCACAAGGCCGACCGGCCGCCGCTTTTTCACCCCCGGCAGCTTGGCCCGCGTTTTTTCCCAAATTCGCTCCGCGTCCGTGTCCCGGCTCAGCGGAACGGCATTTTCCTCATAGTCCTCAAACAGACTCTGCACAGAGATCTTCAATCTGCACGTCTCCTTTCTGTAATTCCGTCCTCAGCGCCTGCCGTCCGCGCAAAAGGCGGCTGCGAACCGTGCTGGGGTTCATATGCAGCGCCTCCGCGATCTGTCCGGCTGTCTGGTTGTAGTAATACCGGCGCAGAAAAATTTCCCGGTCCTCCGACGTGAGCGCTGCCAGCGCCGCGTTTAAAAGCGCGCTGCGCTCCTTCGCCTCCAGCAGCTTCTGCGCGTCGCGGTCATCGATGAGGATACAGTCCTCGTCCCGGACGAGTTGTAAATGCTGCCGCCGCAGAAAGCTGATTGCCTGATTGCGCGCGACCTTGCCCAGCCAGCCGCGCAGATGCTCCGTCCGAAGCGGCTGCGGTGCGCGCCACAGCGCGACAAACACATCGGAGGCCAGTTCTTCAATGTCCTCTGCGGCAGCGCACGGGCCGAGCTGATTGCCGATCACAGCCGATACATATCCGCTGTACTGCCGCACGGCGGCCTCGAGCGCTGCCGCGTCGCCCCGCTTCAGCCGCCGCAGAATGGTCTTGTCATCCGTATCCATCCCTCCTGTCGTTTTGTTCCTTTGAGACGTCTCACCTATATAGTCGCAGAAACGCAAAATCTGTTGCAAAGAAATACGCCGCAGCGGCTGCTGCGGCGCTTGTCTGCGTTTATCGGATGAATTCTGCCGGGTCGATGGTGTCGCCGTTGGCATAGACGGCAAAGTGCAGATGCGGCTCGTCCGCAATTTCGAGCAGAGCCGTTTCGCCAACGGCGCCGATGGTCTGTCCGGCCTCTACGCTGTCGCCCGCCGAGACGGACGGCATGACGGCGAGATTGGAATACTGCGAGACGTGGCCGTCCGGGTGGTTGATGACGACGGTCGTGCCGAGGAATTCATCGTCATAAACCGCCGTCACGACGCCGGAACCCGCGGCCTTGACCGGCGTTCCGACCGACGCGGCCAGATCGACGCCCGCGTGCGTCCGCCAGTCCTGCGTCGTGGCGTTATACTGCAGCGCGTCGACGCTGTAGGCGGCCTGTGTGCTGCCGGAAACGGGCCAGACGCGCACGTTCTTCGCCGCCTCGCGGACGGACTCGTCCGTCATGGCAGCAGCCGGAGCCGTTTCCTCCTCCGCAGCGGCGGTCGGGGCCGGCTTCTGTTCGGCGGACGGATTTTTGGCCGGATCCTCCGCGCTGGTGGCAATGGACATCGTCTCCTGCCGCAGTGCCTTCTTCTCGGCGATGGCGCCGGACACGAACAGCCAGCCCGAAACGCCTACCGCGCATACGCACAGCGCCAGAACGATGTAGTAGCCCTTTTCACGGAAAAAATTCCGGATCCGCTTCCGGTTCGGATGATTTTCGTTTGTTTGCATGATTTTGCACCTCCGAGGCTAAGTATGTGCCAAAAACCGGAGGATTAAACCAGCGGAGGAAAATTATTCGTGCGGGAAATTCGTCTGTAAGTAATACCGGAGAATGCGGCTGCGGGTGACGATGCCGATGAAATCGCCCTTGTCGTCGATCACGGGGACGAAGTTCTGCTCGGCGGCGACGGAGATCAGATCCTCCACGCGCGTGTCGACCCGCACGGGCTGCACGGTGCGGCGGTGCTCGATCTCGGAAATGGAATGCTCCTCGGTCTGGCGCAGGTCCATCACGCACAGGCGCTTGAGCGTCCAGAGCAGGTCGCCCTCGGTAACAACGCCGCAGTATTTCCCGCTCTTGTCCAGCACGGGCAGCGCCGCGTAGCCGGAATGCTCCATCCGCTCCATCGCCTGCCGCAGCGTGTCGTCGGACTCTATATAGGCGCACATCGCCTTCGGCGTCAGGAAAAAGAGAATATTCATGCGTCGGCCTCCTTATATCTGTAGTATATCATAGCATACCGGGCGGCCGAGGGCGTGACGATTTTGTAAACTGCGCGGGCGCAGAAAAAATTTGCCGTTCCGCGTCTGTTTTTCTTGCATTTTCGCGAAAGTTAGATTATCCTAACATTCAGAACGAACTAGGGTGTATCTGAAAACTCATGATGTGACCGGCAGCGAGGGATTTTTGCGTTGCGCAAGACATTTTTTCGCAGGAATACTGACGTATTTCAAGGAAAAATGACGCGGCGCACCGCAAAAAGGCCCGCTGTCCGGGTGCGTTGGGAGTTTTCAGATACACCCTGGAGAAAGGAACGAAATTCATGACGCTTGACGAACTTTCCGTCGGACATTCCGGCGTCATTACCGCGGTCGGCGGCGAGGGGATCCTTCGGTGCCGGCTGCTTGACATGGGTCTCATCCCGCACACGCGCGTACACGTCAGCAAAATTGCGCCCATGGGCGACCCCATGGAGCTGTTTCTGCGCGGCTATACGCTCACGCTGCGCAAGGAGGATGCGCGCAGCATCACGATTGAGGAGGACGCAGAATGATCTTCGCACTGGCTGGCAACCAGAACTGCGGCAAAACGACGCTTTTTAACCAACTGACCGGTTCAAACCAGCATGTCGGCAATTTTCCCGGCGTGACGGTCGACCAGAAATCCGGCCCGGTGCGCGGGCAGAAGGACTGCACCGTCGTTGATCTGCCGGGCATTTACTCGCTCCGCCCGTACACGGCGGAGGAGATCGTCACACGCGATTTTATTCTGAAAAACAAGCCGGACGGCATCATCAATATTGTCGACGCGACCAATTTAGAGCGCAATCTCTATCTGACGCTCCAATTATTGACGCTGCGCGTGCCGACGGTGCTGGCGCTCAACATGATGGACGAGCTGACCGGCAACGGCGGCAGCATCGACACGGATAAGCTCTCGCAGCAGCTGGGCGTTCCCGTCGTGCCCATCTGCGCGGCCTCCGGCGACGGGGTCGAGGCGCTGATCGAGGCGGCTGTGCGCACAGCGGAGGACAAACGCCTGCCCGCCGTCGTCGATTTCTGCGCCCCCGGCCCTGTCCACCGCTGCATCCACGCCGTCTGCCACCAGATCGAGGACCATGCGCAGCGTGCGGGGCTTTCCGTCCGCTTCGCGGCGACGTGGGTCATCGATGGCGATGAAGCCGTGCTGGAGCAGCTGCGCCTCGATCAGAACGAAAAGGAGCTGATCGAGCACTCCATCGTCCAGATGGAGTTGGAACGCGGACTTGACCGCAACGCGGCCATCGCGGATATGCGCTATACGTTCATTGAAGCGCTGGTCAAAGCCTGCGTCGTCAAGCCGCACGAAAGCAAGGAGCGCCTGCGCTCTGTCAGCGCGGATAAAATTCTGACCGGAAAATATACCGCGATCCCGATTTTTATCGGCGTGATGCTGCTGATTTTCTATCTGACGTTCCATGTGATCGGGCAGGGACTGAGTGATCTGCTGGCTTCCGGCATTGATGCGCTAACCGTCGTGGTCGATCGGGCGCTGACGGCCTATCACCTGAACCCCGTCGTGCAGAGCCTTGTGATCGACGGCATTTTTCAGGGCGTCGGCGCGGTTCTGAGCTTTCTGCCGATCATCGTGACGCTCTTTTTCTTCCTGTCTATTCTGGAAGACACCGGCTATATGGCGCGTGTGGCGTTCGTCATGGACAAGCTGCTGCGGCGCATCGGCCTGTCCGGCAAGTCCGTCGTGCCGATGCTCATCGGCTTCGGCTGCACCGTTCCGGCGGTCATGGCGGCGCGGACGCTCCCGTCGGAGCGCGACCGCACCATGACCATCCTGCTCACGCCCTTTATGAGCTGCTCGGCAAAAATTCCGATCTACGCGTTTTTCTCGGCAGCGTTCTTTCCGAAGTATGCCGCGCTTGTGATGATCGGGCTGTATGTGCTCGGCATCCTGTTCGGCATTCTCTCCGCGCTCGTGCTCAAATCCGCCTTCCGGGGCCGTCCGGTCCCGTTTGTGATGGAGCTGCCGAATTACCGCCTGCCGAGCGTAAAAAGCGTCGCGCTTCTGCTCTGGGACAAGGCGAAGGATTTTATCGAGCGCGCCTTTACTGTTATTTTCCTTGCGACCATCGTCATCTGGTTCCTGCAAAGCTTCGATACCCGGCTGGACGTTGTGACGAGCAGCGAGCAGAGCCTGCTTGCCATGGTCGGGCGCTGGCTCGCACCCATATTTGCGCCGCTGGGCTTCGCGGACTGGCGCTGCGCGACGGCGCTGATCACCGGCTTTATCGCAAAGGAATCCGTCGTCAGCACACTTCAGATCCTGCTGGGTACCGCCGCCGTCTCGACGCTCTTTACCGCGAAGGCCGCGCTGAGCTTTCTGGTCTTTACGCTTCTGTATACCCCGTGCGTAGCGGCCATCGCCGCCATCCGGCGCGAGACGGGTTCGGCGCTGCGAGCCGCACTCATTGCGCTTTCCCAGTGCTGCATTGCGTGGCTGGCCGCGTTCGCAGTGTACCATCTGACGCTGCTGCTCTGAAAACAGGAACTGCCGCCCGGCCGGGCGGCAGTTCCTGTTTTCACTTGGCGTATGTACGGACACTCAGGCCTCCGGATCGAAGCGCTCAAAAATCGGAATGCCTCCGGCGGCCTCGCAGGCCAGCAGATCCTCCTTCGTGCGGATCGTCCAGTCGACCTCCTGCGCGCCCCAGACGCGGACGCACGAGCGCAGGCAGTAGCTGCTGCGGTCTTCAAACTTGTACGCGATAAAGTCTGGGACCGTCAGGAAGTTCAAAAGCAGATTGCCCGCGATGAACCGCTTGTACCACGGCAGGCCCGCCTTGTCCTTCTCAAAATTCATAGAAAGCTGCCCGCGGCAGATTTCGGGGCGGAGCTTTTTCACGTCGATGAGCGCGAACGGGTCAAACGACTCGATGCAGAACTCGCCCTGATAGCTGTTCAGCCGCTCGCAGACTGCCTTGGCCAGCGCCATATGGTTGCCGCGCGCGGTCTTAAGCTCGATGATGAGCGGCGTTTCGTGCTCGAACAGGGCAAGGACCTCGTCAAAGGTCGGGATCTGCTCGTCCGTGCCCTCAAGCCGGAGCTGCTTCAGCTCGTCCAGCGTCAGATCCTCGATCTCGCCCTCAACATTCGCGCAGCGCTTCAGATCAGAGTCATGGAAGACGGCAAGCGTGCCGTCCTTCAAAAGATGCACGTCCAGCTCCGCGCCGAAGCCGCGCTCGATGGCCCGGCGGAAGGCGGGCAGAGAGTTTTCCGGGACGACGGGCTTGTCGTGATAGCCCCGGTGGGCGTAACGGTACTTCTTGAGAACCTCCCACTTCCGGTGTCCCTTCCGGCACCGCAGCGCCAGCGTAAACAGCAGATCGAGCGCCAGAAGCACGATCAGGATGATGCAGATTGTCAGCATAGTTACAGACTTCTTTCTTGCTATATTTTAGATAGGCTTGAGCAGCACTGAAACCCAAAACACAAACCAGCGAAGCATTTGTGTTTTGGAAAGGAGGAAACGGACTCAGAGGATAAGAGACGTCGCACATAGCGGCAGCTCGTTCCGTTGAGGCCGTTTCCGACGCGCCTCCGGCGGCCCATTCTTTTCCGCCTTGCCGGAAAAAATAGGGAGAAAAGGGGTTTCAAGGCCCTCTCAGTCACTTCGGTGACAGCTCTCCCAGAGGGAGAGCCAAGGCGCGGCCCCGTAACCCCAAAATGCAAGCTTGGCTTGCATTTTGGACAGGAGAAAACGGCCCAAGAGGATAAGAAGCCTTGCTTCGCAAGGATTCGTTCCGGCGGGGCCGTTTCCGACTAGTCGTCCATTTCCTCGAACGCTTCCAGCCCCTTCTTGGCCTCGGCCTTGGCGTCGCCGTGGTGGACGAAGAGCATGGTCACGAAGCTCAGTGCGACGAACAGCGCGGCATACGGGAACAGGACGCGGTAGTCGATCTTGCGCATGAGCGTACCGGCGGCGATGGGCGTAACGACCTGCGCAGCCATGGAGGCCGTGTAGTAATAGCCGGTAAATTTGCCGATATCCGAGCCCTTGCACATCTCGACGACCATGGGAAGCGAGTTGACGTTGATCGCGGCCCAGGCAAGGCCGACGAGGGCGAAGACGACAAACATAATGGCGTTGATCGAGGAGAATGTCGTTGTGAGCACATAGCCGCTGGCGAAGCAGGCGGTAAGCAGGATGATACCGCCCTGGATCGTGCGCTTGCGGCCGATCTTCGAGGCGATCTGGCCGATGGGGATGTACGAGACGATGGCGCCCGCCGTGGCGATGAGCAGGCAGGTCGATGCGCCGCCGAGGCCCTGCCCCATGACGACATCGACATATGTCGAGAACCACGTTGTCACACCGTTATAGCCGATGAACCAGAGCGCGATGGAGGCCAGCAGGAAGCCGAGGCTCTTTTTGACGGGCTTCGGGAGCGTCTCGTGGCCGCTGCCGTCGTCCTGCGCAAGGTTCCATTCCGGGTGCTGCTTTTCAAGCGCCTGATTTTCCGCCGTGAGCTTCGGCTCCCTGATCGTGAGGAAGAGCACGGCGACGGCGACGAACATAATAGCCGACACAACGAGAAACAGCGGCTGATAGTTCACATGAGCCAAACCGGCGGTCTTGGAGTTGGGATAGAGCACTGCCGCAACGCCGAGATACAGAATGCCGCCGACCGCGCCCATCAGATTGATGATGGCGTTCGCACGCGAGCGCAGTGGCTTTGGCGTCACGTCGGGCATGAGGGCGACGGCGGGAGCGCGGTACGTTCCCATGGCGACGAGCAGCAGGCCGAGGACGATGACAAATGAGGCCGTCTTGAAGCCGGAGGGCTGGGCGGCGTAGCTGTTGTCGAGCAGAGGGAGAATGTTCATGAGGATGATGGCGCAGCCAGTGCCGAAGAGGATAAAGGGCATCCGCTTGCCGAGCTTCGAATGGCTCTTATCCGAGACAGAGCCGAAGAACGGCAGCAGAAAGAGCGCCAGAATGTTGTCCGCCGCCATGATCGCGCCGGAGAACGTTTCGTTCATGTGGAAGGTCTTCGTGAGGATCAGCGGCACGATGCTGTCGTACATCTGCCAGAACGCGCAGATGGACAAGAACGCGAGGCCAACCAGGATGGTGCGCTTGTTGTTGAGCTTCATTTCGGTTCTCCCTTTTCTAATGTATTGAGGACTTCGCGGATATTCTGCATACAATACGTCGGCTGAACGCCGTATTTCTCAATATCGTCCATCACGCCCTCGCCGGACAGGACGAAGATCGTGTCGATCCCGGCGTTCACGCCGCAGGCGATGTCGGTATACACCCGGTCGCCGATGAGGCACGTTTCGCGCGGCGAGAAGCCCGTCTGCTCCATAGAAAGCCTCGCCATTTCGGGCTGGGGCTTGCCGATGACCTTCGGGCGGCGGCCCGTCGCGGTATGGAGCATTTCGATCACGCTGCCGCAGTCCGGCGCGCTGCCGTACCATGTCGGGCAGACAAGATCGGGGTGCGTGGCGACGTAATCCGCGCCTCGGTTCAGAAGAATGCAGCAATTTTCCAGCTTTTCATACGTCAATTCCGTGTCGTAGCCCAGAAGCACAACGGAGCAATCGTCCCGCAGCGTCTCGGCGACCCGCAGCCCCGCCAGCCGGAGCTGGTTTTTCAGCGATTCCGTCCCACAGACGTAATAGACCGTCTCCGGCAAGTAGCGGCCCCGCAGATAGCGGATCGTCGCGTCCGCGCTGGTCAGAAAATCGTCGGGGAAGGCCTCAATGCCGAGGCGAGCCATCTTTGCAATATACGCGTCGGTCCCGCGCGAGGAATTGTTCGTCAGGAACAAATACCGGCCGCCGATGGCGCGCACATAGCGCAGGAACTCCAGCGTCCCGTCGAAGAGCGTTTCGCTTAAATAGATCGTGCCGTCCATATCCAGCAGGAACAGCCGTTTTTCCGCAAGAGACATTCAGCCACCTCCGAGGATCAATAAAAATCTGATAATGATTATACAGTGTTCCGCGCTGTTTGACAAGCGCCGGAGAAGGCCGTACAATACACATCAGAAAAATTGACTGAGAGGAAGCCGCAATATGCTGAAAGATCTGCACACGCTCTCGCCATATCTGGACTTTATTCATGCCTGCAGCGCAGACCCCGACTACCGTGACCCCATGCTGCTCACAGAGCAGCAGCTGCACCGGAACCTGCTGGATACGCCTGAAAAACCGAATACGCGCGTGCTCGGCACGTTCGAAAACGACACCGTCACAGGCGTGTTTGCGCTGCTGGTGCTGGAGGACGAGAAGTATCTGGAGCTTCTGGCTGGACTTTCCCGAAGCGCGGTGGCCTATGACGAGCTGCTTGCGCATCTGAAATCGGCTTACCCCGGCTATCAGGCGGACTTTGTCTATAACCCGCGCAACCGGCTTTTGCAGGCAGCGCTCGAAGCGCTGGACGCGAAATTTGATCCGGAGCAGCAGAAGCTCGTCCTGCGGCGGACTGTCCCGTATGTGCCGGATGCGCGCATCGTGCCCTACCGTCCGGAGTACCGGGCGCAGTATCTGGCGCTGCACACCGGCGACCGCTATTGGACGGGCGAACGCGTGCTGGCTGCGCCGGAAATTTTCCGCGTTCTGCTGGCGATCGAGGACGGCGAAGCTGCGGGCTATATCGACCTGACCCACAACAGCGCGGAAAACGAGCCGTATGACCTGTTTGTCCGTAAGGAGAGCCGCAGGCGCGGCCTTGGCCGCGCGCTTCTATCAGCAGCGGTTCAGGAAAACCGGCCGAACGGCATGGCGCTTCTGGTCGACATCGACAATGAGTCCGCGATTGCCCTGTACGAATCACAGGGCTTCGACCGTGCGGAGGGCGAAAACAACATCACCGCGCATATTTGCCTGTAACGCATCAGCCCCCCGGCGGCCCATTCGGGCTGCCGGGGGGCTGGTGTTTTTGGGGGTCAATCCCACGGGTTCATCGGGTCGTCCGGATCATCCGGTTCATCCGGATAGTCGGGGTAATCCGGGTCTGTGGGTTCCGGCTCCTCCGGAACTTCCGGCTCAACGTACGGCGTACACTTGTAGCTGGTGTTGCGGGCCTGATACGCATCCTTGTGCAGCGTCTCGGTCTTGATGACGTTTCCATTCGCGTCCACATAATCGCGGTAGGCCATGACGGTCTTGCCGACGTAGGAATACTGCACCATGTCGCCCTTGATATACTTGTTGCCGTCCTTGTCAACGACGATGTTGACGGTGTTGCCGTTTTCGTCGAGGGCGGTACCGGCGTCGGTGATGATGGTCTTGTCGCCGTCGATCTCCATCTTGGGCTGGACGGTCGCGACAACCTCGTGCCGCAGGACGATATGGTCGTAGCCCTTGTCCTTCGGCGCGGTGCCCACAAGCTTGACGTGGACATAGCCGCCGGAGACAGACGCGTCGATGCGCAGCGGATGGTCGGTGCTGTTGACGAACTTATAATCGAGACTGCCCCAGTAGATCGTCGCATCCATACCGAGCTGGACATAGGTAACGGTAAACATATGCGGAGAGCGCTCTGTGACCTTGAGATCGGCGTAGAGGCATGCGGTATAGATCGTGGACGCGACCTGGCATACGCCGCCGCCGGCCTCTGCCTCGCTCTTGCCGCCGGTCTGGTAGACGATAGCGGACTGATAGCCCTTCTCCGGCGTGCGCTCACCGACGATCTTGTTGAACGAGAACTCGTCTCCGGGGTTCAGGATTGTGCCGTCGATGGCTTTGCAGGCCAGCTCCAGATTCTTCGTGCGGCCTGCCTGCGCGGTATGCGGGCTGTCGCAGGAACCGAGTACATCGGAGAAGTATTCCTTCTCCAGCTCGGCCAGCGTGACCTCCGGCTGGATTGCCTCGGCCTGAATGACGATCTTCGTGCCGGGATCGGCCATGGCAAGCTGCTGCGTGTAATACGACACGTCAAAGCCGAAGCCGACCTTTTCGGCAACGAGTTCCTTCTTTTCCTCGTCGTAGTACGCGTCCTTCATCTCGGTTGCAAACTGGTCGTAATACTGTTGAAGATCAACCGGCGCGCAGGGCTCGGTGTCGTAATCGAACTTGAGTTCGGACAGATCGCCGGCATTGAACCGCGCAACGACCGCGTCATAGAGCGCGTCCGCGTCAAGCGTAATTTTCGGCGAACCTGTCACGACCGTGACCGTTTTTGCGTCCGCGTCGACCGTAACGGTCGGGTCGGCCTTTTCCGACGCGCAGGCGCGCGCGGTCTGGTCGATCAGATCGCGGATATACGCGGTATCAAGATTCGTCCCGGATTCGAGCGAAATGTCCTGCCGGGTCTTCTTCGCGCGTTCGTATGTGAGAAGCGCCGTGATCGGGCCGCCGTCGCGGCCATAATTCATGGCGGCATCCGCCGCCTCGTCCGGGTTGAGGGCGACGTTGGTGATCTCAGGGGTGAAGTCGATCGTCCGGTCTGGCAGGACGACGGTGAGCGTATCGGTGGCCGTCTCCTGTTCGACGGCAAGCGTCACAGCGTTGATCGCGGCGTCGCGCTTCAATCCGCCGACGTTCACGCCGGCGACATAGACGTTCGGGAAAATGGTGTCGCTTCCCTTTAATATAAATCCATAGGTGCACACGCCGAGCACCGCCAGCAGCACGATGCAGCCCGCGATCACCGCGGCCTTCTTCCCGGCATTGCCGGACGGCTGCTTCTTCGGCGCGGCGGCTCTGTCCGCCGCAGTTTTGTGCGCGGGACGGCTGGCCTCAAATCTGCCTTTCTTTCTAATATGAAACCCTCCTATTCAAAAGCCGCAGAGGCGACATACTCTATTTTGTGTCTGTATTATACATAAACCGACCGCTTTTTGCAACGGCATTCCCGACAGGAACAGCCCCCGGATTTCTGAAATTTCTATTAACATTTTCGGGTTTACGCTCTGCGCATA
>OODL01001314.1_pt1 | contig 22383 bp, 16 predicted proteins | sample 1671181 | NCBI WGS metagenome assembly OODL01 (sample SAMN06348130, study PRJEB24527) | human gut metagenome | biome: human gut; feature: ankylosing spondylitis patient; material: feces | host: Homo sapiens | place: China | collected 2015-10 | reverse complement strand
CTCGTCGGGCTCATAACCCGGAGGTCGGGGGTTCAAATCCCTCTCCCGCAACCATCAAGCTGAACCAAAAAAGATATCAGCGCGAAAAACCCAGAAGTTTCAACTGTTTCACCCCATAGGTACACAATGTGTCATAGGGGTACAGTCGGTATGGGCAAAAGCAAGACGCAAACTCAAATGCATGAGTTTGCGTCTTGCTTTTTTACATAAGGATAGAGCTTGACAGGAGCAATGTCGACAGTCGGAGTTTTCAGGCATTAACTGATAAAATGCTGTGTTTTCAAGGGTTGTACGGTTTTTACCGAAAACATCCTGTTTCGCTGAATTTCTTGAAAACCATTGAAAACACTGGGCAAACCGGCTTTTTGAGGATTTCGGATGATAGTAGTCAAATAGTAGTCACGGTCATATCATTGCCAGAACAACATTTCAGGAAAAACATAAAGACGCGCTGCTTGCAGAATTACAAGCAGCGCATCTTCATATGTCGGTCAATTATCAAGATCGTTTCAAATCATATCCTTAGCGGAGGCTGGAGCGCATACAGGCAACTGCAAAATCTTCCTCGCCGCAGTTCAGCGTGGAAATGCGGTAAATCAAGCCGGTAAAATCATGGCGCATCGATATAATTCTCGATCGCGTCGCGCAGCTTTGAATAGCGGACCACAAAATGAATCGCAGGCGCGTTGCTCTTTGAAATCATTGCCCAGCGGCCTTCGTGGACGGAGATCGAGATATTATGAAAGACCGTATCGCAGGGGCGAATGGAATAGCCGTGGTGGGAACAGGCATACTCGTTTGTCTGTTCCAAATGTTGACGGTAGTCCGCATAGGTATAGCGGATATTCTTTGGGAAGAACAGCGTAGAAAGCGGAAGGGTCGGCGCGTACTGAGCAAACTCTTCCTGTGACAGATCAGGGAAGGCATCCGTAATGGAGCTGTGTGTGAGAACCTGCTCCATACAGGAACGCTGCGCTGCCGCGTGAGCCAGAACGCGCTGCTGTTCTGCGGCGGGCAGGCCATGGGAGGAGAGTATGGCACGGAGCGTTTCCTCCCGAAGCGTCCCCAGCGGTGGGGCGGATAGAACCCGGCGGCGCGGTCCGGGTTTCTGTGCATCGGCCAACTGAAACGCATGAAGCGCGGTGGCCTGCTTCTCCCGGTAAATGTCCATCAGCGGGAGCGCCTTTTTCCGGATCGCATCGGCGCGTTCTTGGTAATAGCGCAGAGCCTCCCCACCCTTGGCCAGCTCATAGCGTCCCCGCTCATGCGCTCCGGCGATGCACTCGCCAGAGAGGGCCGCACTGCCGGAAACATTGAGGAAATGGCAATAGACATTGTTCTGCACGCCCTTGAGATAGCAAGGCGTGATCTGCCCTGTCATATACAGCGGGATCCACCCCTCCAGTCCCAGCATCAGCTCATGAAAGGGCCGGTCCAGATTATGTACTACATTCAGGTGCAGTCCTTTTTTCAGAAGCACAGCAAGACCGAACATGTACTTTTTCGTAAAGTCCCGGTCCTTCGCCATGTCGTCCATTGGCATATCGCTGCACAGGAAGACCGGCGCGTCTGACTTTCCCAGCGCCGTCGCCTTGAGAAAGTCCAGCTCCCCGCTTTTCATTTCCTCCAGTCCATAATAGGTTTTGCTCAGGGGGAGCTGAAAAGGTACGGTGGGTACTTTCATATCGTCAAATCGAATGGCCTGCGTATATTCGTTCAGATCAAACTCGTCCAGATGACTCAGAAAAGCTGCAACATCGTCGTTTCGCTCTGCGTTGTGTCCGCCAAGCCATTGAACCAAGCTGCCATAAAGGGCCTCTGTGTCCTCCTTTGCTTCTTTTGCATTGATCAGTTCGGCAAGGATTGCGCGTTCCGTCGGGGAATCAAAGCGGCGGATCACAAAATCGGCGACCGCGGAAACAAAGCGCTCGGGATCCGCAAGATGGCGCTGTCCGCTGCGGATGCGGGAGAGGTAAGAGGCATCATAATTGGTGCTGCGTGCCAGTTCGGAGTTGCTGATGGAAAAGGTCGTGAACAGGCTGTTGAGGTTGTCACGCAAATGCTCTGCGTCAACGCTCTCCTCGGAAAAAAAAGGACGGAGGGTGGCTGACACGTTCTCCTCCGACAGCGCGGGTATCCCCCGTGCGGCGGCAAGCTGAACAATACCGCTGATGAGCTTTGCCCGCTCTGCCTCACTTTCCGGTTTACGCTCACCGCTGCGGTAGCGGCTGATAGTGGCGGGAGACAGGCCGCTGATCTCGGCCAGTTCCCGACCGGAACAGCCGAGCTGCACCATATATTCGTTGAGCTGATCTTTGAACATTCGAGGTCTCCTCCTTGTGTACAGCAGTGTTTTCAATAATTCTATTATAAAGATTGTTTTGCAAAAAGAAAAGAGTTTCCCGCAGAGTCCGTGACAAAGCGGAAAGTCCAGATGAATTCCGCTTTGTCACTTGGTATAATTTGAGATAAAGTGAGGATTGGATATACCAAATTGATAGGAAGCGAGGAATTATTATGAAAAGACGAGTAATGAGTGCCCTGCTGATTCTGTGCCTGTGCCTGACCCTGCTGCCAAGCGCGGCATTTGCGGCATACACACCGCCGGTGAAGGTCGACGAGGTTTCCGTCAGCGTCACGCACCCTGCGGTCGGCGGCGCTTTGGCCGCCCCGACGGTGGACAGTGGCGAACCCTACTTCATCGACAGCCTCTACTCTCTGGACGATATTGACATGAACATTTTCTACTGGAATCGCGTTGCCGCCGAGGGCTGCACCGCTTCCGCCGGCTATCTCTATGAGGAAGGCGGGACCAGCCTTGTAAACGATAGCTGGTACCGGCTGCGCGTCCGGCTGAAGATGGATTACGGCCATTATTTTGCCGAAAACGTAACGGCAACTGTCGACGGCGCGACAAAGACCGAAGTGGAACGCTATCGGGACGATACCGTCTATGTCTCCGCGTGGTTCAAGGTGGGTTCCCCTACAGAGCCCTCGAAGAGCGTCAGCACAATTTCGGTTTCCGATGTACAGACGACGTGGGATGGTGCGCAGATCAAGGGTTGGTCGGATAAAATCCAGCAGGCAGCTGTCAACGGTGATGGGTACCGGATCTACGATGCCGCCCTTCAGAAATGGGACAGCGAGAAGTGCTGCTGGAACTATTGCTATGACTCCGACCCCACCGAGAGCGGCACCGTCTACGGCGTGATCCTGCACCTCAACACGCTCCCGGGTTATGTCTTTGAGGAAAGCGTTACCGCCGCAGTCGACGGCAGAGCTGCCGAGATCGTGGACCGAAGCATGGACGAGGTGGAAATTTTTGTTCCCTTCGGAAACATAGTCGTCAACAAGGTTGAGGTGAAGAGCGCCACCTGGCCCATTGACGGCAACACCATCCGCAAGGATGCGGACAATTTCACGCTCTACAGCATTCTCAACGAGGGCCGCGTTCCCTACACGCTGAAGTCCGCACGATTTCAGATCAAGGACGGCGAAAGCTACCGCGACTTGAGAGGCGAGGAAACTGTATTCAATGAAAATAGCAACTACCGCGTCATCGCTGAGCTGGAGGCCAAGGACTATGCCTCCTTCGCGGACACCGTAACCGGCGACTTCAACGGTACAAGCGGGACAGAATGTCAGACTTCCAATGGCGGTAAGGCCTGCACCGTCACCCGCACCTGCGCGGTCTACGAACCAGTCTATACTTACAATACAGATGATCCCAACACCCATATCAACAGCGTGACGATCCATCAGAACGATCCGCAGCCGGGGGAAAAGTATGCGGACGGCGTGTATGCGCCTGCCGGGAGCAGGACTATGCTGGTCGGTGTCAATGGAAGCTACTCCTGGCATGAGGTTCCCTGCGTGGGCAGCACGGAAGGCATCAAGAAGCTGACAAATACCGACACCTTTGAAGCAGGAAAGGTCTATTGGTACAGCCTGACGCTGAGAAATGCGGACGGCTACCGCTTTGGCGACGGCTTCACCATCTCCTTCAAGCAGTTGGACGGCACCGACAGCAAGTACGCCATGATACAGTGCGAGACGGACACTGAAAAACGGATGGTGTACAACCTCTGGTACACCGTGGGTGATGTAACGCAGACACCGATCACCGCAGTCGCCGTCACCGGCCCGGCGTATCAGAACGGAAGCGTCGACATCAGCGACCCCGGCGCGTTCCGTGCGGATGCCCCTGTGACCCTCAGATCTTTAACCTATAACAACAACTATTTGAGTTTCACGCTGCTCCCCCAGTCCGGCCATTACTTCGGGCGCACGGTGGTCGTGACCTATAACGGCAAGGAGGCCCGGGTGTCCGATGGCTTCTTCAGTCGCTTTGACACCAAGTATATCGGTGTAGCTTCCTGCGGCAATGTCCGCTCTGGGGCAGACCCAGCTGCCGCCGACAGCGAGGACAAAAAATGCAGAAAGATAGTCTGATAAATTCCCTGCGTCAATACCGCCGGTCGGAATGAACCGGACGGTACCGAAGGGAGCAGCCAGCGACTTCAGTGCAGAAAGGCCACCGTAGGCATTGGCTGGGAAAAACTTGACAGTGTGCAGCCCGAGGCGCATAGCTGCCATGATCTCGCTGGGCGTTGCGCAGCCGGGAATGACTGCAACGCCGCGGTCGGTGCACCAGCGGACAATCAATTCGTCCAGGCCTGGCGAGACGATAAACTGTGCGCCTGCGTCGACTGCACGCCGGCACTGCTCCAGCGTGATAACTGTGCCTGCACCAGTCAGAATTTCCGGACAGGCTTTTGAGACGGCGCACAGCGCGTCCTCTGCCGCTGCCGTGCGGAATGTGATCTCCATCACGTCGATCCCGCCCTCAGCCATGGCCAAGGCAGTAGGGATAGCACGCTGTGCACGGTCAATGACGGCAACCGGTATAATCTTTGCATCAGATAATCGTTTAAAACAATCCATTTAAATTCCTCCATTCGAAAGTTTTGGCCGCGCTGCGCTGTGCAGTGCGGTGCTTTTTTGCTGCTTCATGGATGGCGTGCTATGCGGCAGTGGCTTCAGCAGCAGTACTGTTTTCCGCGCCAATACCTGCGCTCAGGTGGACGGACGGCAGTCGCGTCGGGCGGATTCAGTGAAAAGATAATACACAGCGCAGATCAGGAAGGAGCCGACAGACGCAAGAACCGGGGAAAGCCCAATGTTCTCAAACCGGAACGGCAGCACGCGGCAGAAAAACCAGGCGCTTGGGATGCGGATGAGCAGTGTGCTTGCAAGATTGCGCAGCAATGTAAACATTGTCTTTCGGCAGCCGGAGAAAAAGCTGGCCATGTTGAAGGTCAGGCAGACCAGAACAGAATCCCAGCTGAAAGTGCGCATGTAGCGGATGCCAGCCTGAATGATGGCTTCATCCGGCGTATAGACCCGTAGAAGAAGACGCGGGAAAAGCTGCATCAGTAAAAACGGCAGCAGCGACATACACAGCGAGACAGAAATCCCGGTCCACAGAATGCGCCGCGCACGTTCCGGGCGGCCGGCCCCCATGCTGTGAGCAACCATAACGGTGACGGCGCTCGCAATGGAGTTTGCCGGCAGGCGGGTCAGTGTGCCAATTTTCTCATTGACGCCGATTGCCGCAGAGGCGACGATACCCTGCTCGTTAATCAGTGCGCTGATCATTAAAAAGGAAATGTTCACAATGGTCACATCGATGGCCATCGGCAGGCCGATGCGGATGAGCTGCTGGATTACGCCGGGATCCATGGAGAAATAGCCGGGGGTTCGCGGTGTGAAGAGGCGCTGGTGCTTCAGACGCAGCTGGACAGCACTGAAAAGAACGCTGAGCGCCTGAGCAATCACAGTGGCATAAGCTGTGCCTGTAACGCCGAGATGCAGTCTGGCAACAAATAAAAAATTCAACACGACATTGACACAACAAGTAAAGCCGATGAAGATCATCGGGCCTCTGGAATCGCCAAGTCCACGCATGACGGCGGCAAATACATGATATCCAGTCGAAAAGAGCATTCCTGCGCCGCAAATACGCAAATAGGACACGGACGCAGCCTCCGCCTCCACCGGAATCTTCATCAGAGAAACCAATTGCTGCGCCAGTGCATATGTCAGTATGGAGACAGCCAGTCCGACATACAGGAAGAACAGCATGATCGATCCAACGCTTTTCCGGATTTCTCCGTCCCGTCCCGCACCTGCAAGCTGTCCGATCAGGACAGTTCCACCCGCGGCGAAGCTGGAGATCGTATAGAGGAGCACATTGATCACATGGCTGGCATTGCTGATTGCGGATATGTCGGAGACGTCGGCAGAATACAGGCCGACAATAATCATGTCCGCCGCAGAGTAGGCTGTCTGAAGCAGGTTGGCAATGAGAAACGGGCCGGCAAAGCGCAGCAGCGTTTTCAAAATCGAGCTGCCTGAAAGCTTCGTGGTATTCTGTTCCATCATCTGCCGCTGCCTGTGTACTTTTCCGTCAGATATGCAATGAAATACGATGCGTCAAGCGGCTGGCCCGTGATGCGGATAATCGCCTCAGAGCCGGTCTGTGTTTTTCCGTAACGGAAAAGATTTGTACACATCCAATTGTTGATAGCGGAAAAGTCACCTGCCTCAATGCGCGCGTATGCGTCGGGAATCTGTTCCAGCATAGCCGCGCGCAACTGTGCGCTGTACAGATTGCCAAGCGTATAGCTCTGGAAGTAGCCGAGGTAGCCGCTTGACCAGGAAATGTCCTGGAGAATACCTTCCCGGTCGTTTTCCGGGATGACGCCGAGATAACGGCGATAGGCTTCATTCCAGATTTCCCGAAAATCGTCGATGGAGGTATTGCCCTCAAAATAGTCCTTTTCCATCTCAAAACGAATGATGGGGTGCAGAGAATAGCTGACCTCATCAGCCGTGATGCGCTGCGGGTTGGGGTGTACATGATTCACGGCATGGTAGATCTGCTCTACGCTGTATTGTCGGAACACAGGAAGCTGCTCTGCGACATACGGATAGGCAAACGAAATAAATGCCATGCTCCGGCCAATCAGATTTTCATAGAACCGGGCGACACCTTCGTTGATCGCCCCGTCAATGCAGCCCCATAGACCTGCGTCGGCAATCTGCGTATCGGAAGAGCAGCTATAACGTCCGTGTCCGCACTCATGCATGGCGCTGAGCAGGAGCTGCCAGATGCCAGAGTGATAGTTGAGCGTTACACGCACGTCGCGCGGGCCGATACAGTAGCAGATGGGATGCACTACCTCCGCAAAGCAAAAATTATCCGTACACATGCCGGTCTGGTCAATCACTGCGCGAACTACACGCTTCATCCGCTCTGGCTCAGCTGCAGCAGAGAACTCCGCCGGGGCGGAAGTCTTTGTAAAAGCGGGATCGACGCGGCGGAGCAGAGTTGGAATTGTCTGCTTGAGCTGGTCGAACAGGCGGCAGACCTGCTGTATATCCAGCCCTTCATCAAACAAATCGACCATGACCTGATATGGCGGCCGGGTGGGATCCAGCGCCTCTGCAATCTTTTGTCGGAGTGCAAAAAGCTCCTTCATATACGGCTTATACAATTCAAAATCAGCAGCTGCACGCGCTTCGCGCCAGATCTGCTGATTGCGTAGCGCCATCTCTACAAAAGCGGCATCGAGCGCGGCGGGAACGCGTGCGGCGCGATCGGAAAGCCGGACGAACCTGCGGGCAATAGCAAAATCAAGCGGGGATACATAGACGGACGGGTCGCGAATGCTGAGTGTGCGAAAGAAATCTGCGGTGCGCCGGATCTGCGGTGTGCGCAGCAGCGCACCGGCCTGCTCCGACATAAATGCTGCCGTGCTGCCGCGGAAGGCGCGTCCATTCTTCGGAAGCGCCTGCCAGCTGTCGAATTCAAACAGATCCAGCGCACTCTGATAATAGGAATGGGCTACCAGCGCATTTTTGGCGGTTTCAATATTTTGTGCATAATTGAGCATCTGTGTGGCCTCCTGTGAAAAAATGCCGTCGGCGGCTTTTACCATCCGACGGCAGAAACCATTCTTCTACAAGTGTAACTGTTTTGGAACGGCTCATTCGCACAATATCTGCTGCAAAATACGTAAAACTTGACTACTTTAAAAGTCGGAATTTGTACGGGGTCATGCCGGTGTGCTTTTTGAACACCCGGATAAAGTTGTTGACATCAGAAAAACCACACTGAAACGAAATCTCGTGGACGGAGAGTGTGGTATGCAAAAGCCGGTCTTTCGCGTTTTTTAACCGGATGTTGGTCAGATACTGCTTCGGGCTGAAGCCGGTCTGTGACTTGAAGCAGCGCGAGAGATATTGCGGGCTGATATAGTTTTCGTTGGCGAGGTCGGAGATACGGATCTCGCTGCTGAAATTATGCTCAATATAGATCTGAATGCGATAGATCTCCTGCAGGGCATTGCCGGAAACGGAGGCAAAATCGGACGGCACGGTGCGGAACACGTGGACAAGAATCTCATTGAGGTAGGAGGTCAGCAGCAGACGGGAATAGTCTTTCGGCTGATTGTATTCGTCGATAATGGCGCGAAAACAACGGTCAATCGCGTCAAAACTGGCTGTCATATCAACAACGTGGTTAAAGGCAAACGGCCGGTTGCGAAAAATCGAGCTGAGTGCTGCGTCAGAAACGACAGCGTCAAGACGGTTGCTATAAATAAGAATATAGTATCGTTCATATTCCTTCGAAAGGATTTCTGTAGAATGATTTTCCAGACAACTGATGATGGCAAGAGAACCGGCACTCATGATGTACTGCTTTTGCTCGACCGTAAGACGGATCGCACCTTTACGGATAAAAATCAGCTCGTAGCTGTTATGAAAGTGGTATTTCTGACGAATGGGCTGGTCGGCATAGGTGGCGGCCTGAAGCAGCAGTCTGATACTCATGGAAACATATCCTTTCGCGTCTAAGATAAATTTTACATATCTTGTGGCAGTTTTCAATTACATATGGCATTCTATCCGACTACAATAAAAATATCAAGAGAAATTACAAAGCAACAGATAAAACGTGACCGTTGTTTGTTGATTCTGACGGATATTGGCGATTGAAGCACTGCTCTGCTCTGACGACAGGATTTCATCTGAATGGGGTTCGTATCTGCTTTGCATACACAGCTGAGAACGGAGAATGTGGTCAATAATGACATATCAGAAATTCAATTACGAAACATTTGCAGATGTGCAGAAACAGGCGGAGGCGGTCGGCGTTCAGTTCCATTATAGCGATTCCCCAGCAATGCTTGCCGCGCAAGCCCGGGTACACCATGTCAGCGTTCCGAATCGGATCGTTGTTCAGCCCATGGAGGGCTGCGACGCAAATCCAGATGGCAGTCCCGGTGAGCTGACACAGCGTCGGTATCTGCGTTTCGCAAATTCCGGTGCTGGGATAATCTGGGCGGAAGCAACAGCAGTAACGCCGGATTGCCGCTCCTCAAACGGTCAACTCTATCTCACGGAAAAAAATGCCGATGCTTACGCGCGGCTGCTCGATCAGATTAGAGAAAGCGCAATGCGTACACATGGCTTCGCTCCTTTGATCGTCTCCCAGCTTACACACTCCGGGCGATACGTCAAAACAAACAACACCCCGACACCGGTAATCGCACAACATAATGCCTGGATTGAAAAGGAGCATCCGCTGCCGGATAGCTGTGTGATTTCAGACGATCGACTGAAATACTATGAGGAGCAGTTTGGGAAAGGCGCGGCGCTGGCCAAAAAGGTCGGATTTGACGGTGTCGATATCAAATGTGCACATTTCTATCTGGCAAGCGAGCTGCTTTCCGCCTATGAACGCTCAGGCGAGTACGGTGGGTGCTTTGAAAATCGGACTCGATTTATCCGAAACTGCCTGCGTGCAGCAAAGCCTGCTGCAGATCAAAACTTTTTCCTTACCAGTCGCATCAACGCCTGCGACGGATTTCCATATCCGTGGGGCTTTGGCGTCGAGAAAGATGAGGGAATCCGGGAGGATTACACGCAGGTCAATGCGCTGATCGGAGTGTTGAAGCAGGAGGCAGAGTTGCCGATCGTCAACATCACGGTGGGCAATCCTTATTTCAACCCCTATGTGAACAGGCCCTATGACTTCGGCCCTGTCGAGCCGCAGGAGCACCCGTTTGTGGGAGTTTCCCGGATGCTGGAGGCAGCTGCCGCCGTTAAACAGGCGCATCCGGAACTGCTGGTGGTCTGTTCAGGCCTGAGCTATATGCGTGAATTCGGCGGCAGGATCGCCGCAGCAGAGATTGCGGCAGGACGGTTCGATTTCGCGGGCTTCGGCCGGCTGGCACTTGCAGCACCGGATTTTGCGGATAAGCTGCTGCATGACACGCTTGCGCGCAGGGAATGCTGTGTGACCTGTACGAACTGCTCGAATCTGATGCGGATGTTCCGGCCCGCCGGATGCATCGTGCATGACCGGACGTTGTATAAAAAGCCATAAGGCAGTCCCGCGCAGCTGCGGTACTTGTCTGAAAACACAATTGAGGTGAAATAATGAAACGAATTGCACTAGTCACCGGCTCACGCCGCGGGATCGGTCTCGCAACGGCTAGAAAACTGAAAGAGGAAGACTACCAGGTAATCCTTTCCGATGTGATCACAGAGGAGGAATTTGCAGCCGCACATGCGGAACTGCTGACGGAGGGATTCTCGTACCGGCGCTGCGATATTTCCAGCCGAACGGATCGGGAGACGATGTTCCGGTTTCTGGACGACTGCTGCGGCAGGCTGGATCTTCTGGTGAACAATGCCGGCGTGGCGCCAAAGACGCGGTTGGATATTCTGGAAACAACGGAAGAAAGTGTGGAGCGCCTGCTGCACATCAATCTCTGCGGAACTTTTTTCATGTGCCAGGGTGCTGCAAATCTGATGATCGCAATGCAGACGCGCGGGTTGGAGAACTACCAGCCGAGGATTGTGAACATTTCTTCCATGTCGGCATACACCTCATCCACAAACCGCGGCGAGTACTGCATCAGCAAGGCCGGGATTTCCATGGTCACGCAGCTGTTTGCAGACAAGCTGGCGGAATACGGAATTCCGGTCTTCGAAGTTCGTCCGGGTATCATTATGACAGATATGACTGCAGTGGTAAAGGAAAAATATGAGAAGCTGATCGAGCAGGGTGTTACGCCGATCCGGCGCTTCGGCCAGCCCGAGGACGTTGCAAACTGCGTCGTTGCTGCGGCAAGCGGCAGACTTGATTTCTCGACGGGACAGGTTCTGAACGCAGACGGCGGCTTCCATATCAGAAGGCTGTGATCAGACAGCGGGGGGGAATATGGACAAAACGCAGATCAGCATTGCTGGAACAGAACTGCCGGTCTACCTGATCGATACGGTTGTCATCGGCTCGGGCTGCGCAGGCTACAATGCGGCCGATACGCTCTATGATCTTGGGCGGCGGGATATTGCTATTTTGACGGAAGGCGTGGAAATGGGAACTTCCCGCAACACTGGCAGCGACAAGCAGACGTTCTACAAGCTCTCGCTTGCGCCGGATGAGACAGATTCTGTCGGTGAAATGGCACAGACGCTGTTTTCCTGCGGCGGCATGCATGGCGACACGGCTCTGGTTGAAGCGGCGTGCTCGGTGCGCTCGTTCATGAAACTCGTCAATTACGGCGTGGCGTTTCCGACCGACCGATATGGTGCTTATGTCGGCTACAAGACGGATCATGACCCGCGCAAGCGAGCAACGTCGGCTGGCCCGTATACCTCCCGGTATATGACAGAGGCACTAGAAAATAAAACCAGGCACAAAAACATCCGGATTTATGATAAAATGACTGTAGTACGGCTTCTGGTTGCCGACGGTGCCTGCGCCGGTGTGCTTGCAATCGATGAGACCCGAAGTGAAAATGGCGGGCTGACGCTGATTGTTGCTAACAATACGATCCTTGCAACCGGCGGGCCCGCCGGAGCCTATTACACATCGGTCTATCCTGAGAGCCAGACGGGTATGACCGGCATGGCAATCGAGGCAGGCGCGGCCTGCACAAATCTGATGGACTGGCAGTATGGTTTGGCTTCGCTCAAATTCCGCTGGAATGTGTCGGGAACCTATCAGCAGGTGCTGCCGCGCTATATCACGATTGACGAGAATGGACGGGAACACGAATTTCTGCTGGACTATTTCAGCGATCCCGTGCAAGCACTCAATATGGTCTTCATGAAAGGGTACCAGTGGCCGTTTGATGTTCGGAAAATTGAAGGTTCGTCGCTCATTGATATCATTATCCACCACGAGACGATGGAGCTTGGCCACCGTGTTTACATGGACTTCCGAAAGGATCCCACGGGACTGCGGGAGCAGGGCTTCGAGGCACTTTCGGAAGAAGCCTACGACTATCTGCGGCGGTCAAACGCGCTGATAGAGCTGCCAATCGAGCGTCTGGCGCAGATGAATAGCGCTGCAATTGACCTCTACCGGGAGCACGGGATCGATCTGTACCATGAGCCGCTCGAAGTCGGCGTATGTGCACAGCATTGCAACGGAGGTATTTCCGTCGATGCCAATTGGATGAGCACGGTGCCGCAGTTGTATGTTGCAGGTGAGGCGGCCGGAACCTTTGGAGCGTACCGGCCGGGCGGAACGGCACTCGCGTCGGCGCAGACAGGCGCGCTGCGCGCAGCAGAGCACATCGCTTTTACAACACAGGAGCACACACCGGAACTTTCTGCTATAGAGCGGGATCCCACGTTGGCTGATTTTATCCGTACCGTACTTGCAGCTATGGATAAAACGGCACCGGTAGACACATCTGCGGCGTTTCGGACACAGCGGCAGAAGGAGATGTCCTCGTTCGCCGCACATATGCGTTATCGCAAACAGATGAAGGTGCTGGCAGTGCGGAGGCAGGAGCAGACCGCATCGTTTTTTGAAGGAAAGACAGTGCGGCCGGAAATGCTGGCTCAGCTGCTGCGCGACCGCGATATTCTCTTCACGCAGGGAGCTATGCTTTCAGCCATGCTGCTCACAGCGGATAAAATGGACAGCCGCGGCTCCGGCATGCTCGTAGATGAAAGCGGCATACCGACGGGTGTGGGCGAGATTCGCTATCGGCCGGCAAAAAGCGGATTTGAAGGGCAGTGTATTGTTACCCGCTATCAGGACGGTGAATGGGGCTCTGCGGCAGAGCCGGTCAGACAGATCCCCAGTACGGATACTTGGTTTGAAAATGTTTGGAATGACTATCGGAGACGGACCGGCAAATGACCGTGTCCGAAGCAGAAAAGTATGAGGTGAGCAGAATGACAGAAGATCAAAAGTGGAACGACATACTGAGATTGTACAAAAAATATCTCTGCGAGGATTCTGAAGAGGTGAAAAACTATGCGCTGTCCTACAATCAGGACGTTTCACCTGAGGCTCGGAGGATTCACGACGAGGCAATCGTCATCGATACCTGCGCATGGAACCTTCAAAGCTGGAACTGGCATCTTGAGCACTCCGGCTGCACGGCCATCAACTGCACAGTGCCGGACTGCGATAGCGACGCTGGAACGGCGCTGCGCAACATCATCGAATATTATGCGCTGTGCAATGAGATTGACCAGTGTGTCATGATCCGAAACGTACAAGACATATACGAAGCAAAAAAGGACGGAAAGGTCGGCATTATCTTTGGCGCGCAGAACTGCGACTTTATTCGCCACCCGGATATCGACGAGTCTGTGGAAGTGTTTGCACGTCTGGGCTTGCGGGTCATGTCCATTGCCTATAATCACCGCACGTTTGCAGCTGACGGCTGCGCGACTGGAAGCGATGACGGCATTACCAATGACGGCCGAAGAATGATGCGTGCGATGGAGCGCAACGGCATTGTTGTGGATTTATCCCATGTTGGCCGCCGCTCGTCACTGGAAGCGATTGATTTCTGTGAAAAGCCTGCTGTGTTTACTCATTCCAATGCTTACAGCCTGTATCCGCATTACCGCAACATTACAGACGAGCAGGCGAAAAAATGCGCGGAGCGCGGCGGCGTGATCGGCGTATCGCTCTATAACGTGATCACTTGGAACGGCGGCGATAAATTCCCGACCATTGAGAATGTGATCGACAATATTGCTTATTACGCAAACCTGGTCGGTATCGACCACGTTGGGCTAGGATCCGATTCCGGTGCGAACCCCGGTACCTATCAGCACCGGGTGTGTACAAATATCTGCCACACGATTCGAGACTCACTGGGCGAGCAGTCGCTCATGTATAAGAGCTACGAGGCAGGCCGAGGCGTGCGCGGGTACTTTATTGAGGGCTGCGAGAGCATGGCTAATTTCCCCAATATTACAGAGCACATGTTGCGGCGTGGCTTCACAGAGGAAGAAATTAAAAAGGTTCAGGGCGGCAACTGGATGCGTGTGTTCACGCAGTGGTGGCGTTGACCGCCCAGACGAAACGAGAAACGTGCAAGCGGCAGAAAAGGAGATCGATCATGGTAAAGCGCTATCCCGGCAAAGATCATACATCCAGAGCATGTGAATATGGAAATCTGGTGTATTTCAGCGCAGTCAGTGCACCCGAACAGACTTCCCTTTATGAACAGACAGCGGCAATCCTGCGGGAATACGATTCGATGTTCGCAGAGCTTGGACTGAAAAAAAGCGCGATTGTTAATGCATTTGTCATGCTTGACACACAGGATACGGAGGGCTTTGTACATGCGTGGAAACAGTGGGCGGAACCCGACTGTGAGCCCGCCACGACGATGATTTGCGGCGGACTGGAGGGAGGACGACAGGTGCAGATATGCCTGTGGGCTGCCCGGACAGACGCAATCCGGCGTGTTAGACTGCCAGAGGACGCGGGCATGCTGGTCTGCTATGAGGGCGTTGCCTACTTCAGTGCCCAGAGCGCAGACGGAGCAACGCTTACGGAACAGACAAAGGCCGTCTACCGGCGCTATGAGGCGCTGCTGAAGGAAAACGGGCTGCGTCTGGAAAATATTCTGAACGGCAATATTTACTGTCAGGATATTACAATGCAGGACGAATATGAGCAGCAGTGGATTCGTTGGACCTATCCTGGCCACAAGCCTGCCGGTACGATGGTGGAGGGCCGTCCGGCAGACCGGAGGGATCTGCTTGCGCTGGGCCTGACGTTTGCAGACTCGCCGGAGATTGCCGATGTAAAGCGCGTCAAGCCTGCTGAGAATTGCTGCCGCTATGTGGAGTACCGGAAAACAGCGTATTTTACTGGACATGTTTGCCTGGATGCGGATGCAAAGGATCTTTACGATCACACGAAGGGTGTCCTGCGGCGGTTCTGCAAGGTGTTTAAAGAGGAGTATGGGCTGCGGATGGACCGAATTATTTCCGCAAGTGCCTATATCAGCGATATCCGGCAGGCACCGCTGTTCCATAAGGCTTGGGACGAATGGTTTACGCCCGGCACGGAACCGGCATGCAGCGTCATTGCAACAAGACTGCTCGGCGATGAGTTCCAGATCGAGCTGGCACTCATTGTTGCGGACGAATAACAAAAAATGCCTGCCATGCAAGTGACCGGCCTGTCTTGTACAGCGGGATGGCAGCTGTGACCAAATCAAGAACGGAGGATTTATCATGAGACACTATCATATGTATATCAATGGGGCCTGGAGAGACAGTGATACCTGCAATCCTGTACTGGATAAATTCACGAATACGCCGTATGCGCAATATGCTGTAACAACACCGGAGGAAGTGAACGAGGCGGTTGCAGCAGCGCAGCGTTCGTTCCGCGAGCATGTTCTGTCTGGAACCGAGCGCTATGAGATCCTGACAAGGGCCAAGACGCTGCTGCTGGAGCAGAAGGACGAGATCGCTGATATGATCTGCCATGAATCAGGCCGGATCTATGCGGATGCCACATGGGAGGTTGATCGTGCGCTCGTCTCTTTAGAGCTTGCCGCAGAGGAAGCACGCCGGATTCGGGGCGAGATCATTCCCACACTCGGCATGGCTGGTCATGAGGACAAGTTCTGCTATACGATTCTGAAGCCGAAGGGCGTCGTTGCAATTATTATGCCGTTCAACCTGCCGCTGGTGCTGACCATGAACAAACTGGCGCCCGCCATCGCGGCAGGGAATACTGTTGTGCTCAAGCCAAGCCAGATCTGCCCAGGCTATGCAGTCAAGCTCACCGAGGTGCTTCTGAAAGCGGGCCTGCCTGCGGACCATATCCAGCTCGTTCTCGGCAAAGGCTCCGATGTCGGCGAAGCGTTGTTGAACCACCAGGACGTTGCGTTCTACTGCTTTACGGGCAGCATGCAGGGCGGCATTCATGTCAGAAACAAGGTCGGTCTGCGTAAGTGCTCTATGGATTTGGGAAATACCTCGCCGATCATTGTCCATAAAGATGTTGATGTGAAGGCAGTTGCAGGCAACTGCGCAGGCTACGGCTATTATAACGCCGGCCAGGTCTGCTTCCGTCCGCAGCGGCTGTATGTTCACAAGGATATTTTTGAGCAGTTCGTCGCTGAAATTAAGAGTTTCTGCGAGAATGTCAAGGTGGGCGACCCGCGGCAGCCTGGCGTCTATGTCGGCCCAATGATCTCCCCGGCAGACGTCGAGCGTGTCGATGCGTGGGTGCAGGAAGCTGTGGCACAGGGCGCAACCCTGGTCGCGGGCGGCAGAAAATACTCTGACACCGTGTATCTGCCGACACTCTTGACGAATGTTACGAAGGATATGAAGGTCGTAAAGGATGAGATCTTCGGGCCGGTGCTGGTTGCAATCTCCTACGAGAATTTCGATGACGCGATTAACGAAGCGAACGATTCCGTCTTCGGCCTGCATGCGGCCTGTTTCACAAATGACCTGAATCTTGCTATGAGGGCAGCCGCCCGGCTGGAAGCGGGCGGCGTAATTATCAACGAATCCTCCGCAACTCATGTTCCGAACAGTCCGTTCGGCGGCATCAAAAACAGCGGCGCAGGCGACAAGGAGAGTCCGAGCCGAACGATTATTGAGATGTCAGATGAGAAAACCATCGTCATTGCCATAAAGCAGGACGCAGGAGAAAGCGACGACAGATTAACAAAAATCTGAACGCAGACGCAGCACAGACACACTACAGCTTATAGCAGGAAAGGAATGAGCGCTCAGTGAGAGAGAATCGGCGGAAGAGCCATTTCAATTCCAGAACGTTTGCGGCATATGCATTTCTGATTCCCGGTCTGGTGTTCTTTGTATTTTCAACTGTTGTTCCGTTTTTCAGCGGTATCCACATCGCGTTTACGGATTGGAACGGTGTGGCAAAGGACTATTCCTATGTCGGTATCGCCAACTTTATCCAGATGTTCCATGACTCCAGACTGGGACAGCCTATCGTCAATTCGCTGCTGTTTGCAGGTTTCGGCGTGACTGGAAATGTGGTCGTCGCCCTCGGTACGGCACTGCTTGTCAATGCCGTGGGCAATAAGTTGAGCAAGATCGCACGTACGATTTTCTTTATTCCGGTTTGCTTCAGTGCGATTCTGTCGTCATTTATCTGGAAGTTTATCTATAAAGAAGTCTTTTTTCAACTGTTCGGGATCCGGAGTCTGCTCGGCATGACAGAAACAGTTATCCCTGCAATTGTGCTCATCGGTCTATGGAACAACTGCGGGGTCAATATGTTGATCTATCTGTCAGGTCTGAAGAGCATCCCGACGGAGCTGTATGAGGTTGCCAGAATTGACGGCGCGTCCAGATTTTCGATTTTCCGCAAGATCACGCTACCGCTGCTGACCCCGTCGTTTACAGTCTGCATTACGATGTCCATTACATCGTGGCTCCGCGAGTTTGCGATGGCCTTTTCCGCAACGCAGGGCGGTCCCGGCGGTGCGTCGAGAACCATTGCCATGTATATTTTCAATAACCTGTACAACTACAACAAGGCAGGCTACGGTGAGGCAATCGCACTGACATTTGCCGTCTTCCTAGCAATCGTCGGAACGATGGTATCACGGTTCTTCCGAAAGAGGGAGGTTGAATTGTAATGGAAAAGATTTCACGCCCGGCTGCTGCCCGATTTTTAGGACGGAAGATTCAGCGCGAAAAAATCCTCCCGACAGTGCTGATCCTGCTCGTGATGCTCCTGTTTTTGATTCCAATCTTTATTGCTGTTCTGACCGCGTTCAAGACAAAGCTGGAGATCGCAGAATCTGTCCTTGCCTTTCCGAAAGCGCTGCGCTTTGACAACTTTGCAGAGGGCCTGAAAAAAAGCAACATGTTCGTTTCCCTCAAGAACAGCTGCATCATCACATTTCCGTCGGTGGCGCTGATCGTGATCTGTTCGTCAATGTCCGGCTACAGCATTGCCCGCTTTGGCCCAAAGCACAAGCCAATCAAGATGATGGACACAGTCTATCTGGCGTCGATGATGATCCCGTTTCAGATCCTGATGATCCCAATCTATAAGATGTGCAAAAATCTGCACCTCCTGAACAACCAGCTCAGCGTCATCCTGATTCTGACGGGTATCAGTATCGCGTATGCGAGCTTTTTGTACGTAGGCTTTGTCAAGAGTATTCCGCAGGAGATTGAGGAGGCGGCGCTGATCGATGGCTGCGGCCCGTTCCGGGCATTCTGGAGCATCGTGTTCCCGCTTTTAAAGCCGATTACGGCAACGGTAGCCTCGCTTCACGTAATGTGGCTCTGGAATGACTTCAATGTCTCGCTGGTGCTGCTGTCGAAGGAAGCTGTCCGTCCGTTTACCGTCAAGCAGTATTACTTCTTCGCAGAGCATGCGTCTGACTATGGCCCTGCATTCGCAGCGTCTATTGTCGGGATGATTCCGGTCATTATTGTGTTCCTGTTGCTCCAGAAATACATCGTGCGCGGCATTTCAGCAGGTGCGGTCAAGTCCTGACGAACAGGAACAGAAGTCCAGTGCGCAAAACGGAGCATAAACGTCTCTGTTTTGAGGGTGCCGGAGCGTCACGGCCGGGGCCCGAAAAATAAATATATCAGTGACAGAAGAACAAGGAGGAGACTATGAAAAAAATCATCGCATTGCTGTTATGCCTGATGCTGGCACTGTCTGTAGCAGGCTGCACCGCAAAAGAAGTAGCCGCCGACGACAAGACGACCGCCCAATCCGATGCACAGGCGGATGCGCAGGGCTCCGAGGCTTCCGATTCTGAAATCACCGAGCCGGTTGAAATTATCTGGCAGTGGGACGTTCCGGAAGAGGGCAAGCAGGAATGGGCGCAGTGGTGCGTAAACAAGTGCATGGAAGAGAACCCTAACATCAAAATCACGATCGAGGGCGGCAGCAACTCCACCCACTATTCCTCTATCGAAACAAAGATCGCAGGAGGTGACGCCCCCACAGTTTTTGATGTTTCCCGCTCCGTCTGCATTACCTACTCCGAAGCTGGTCATTTGGTCGACTTGGGTGATGTGAAGGGCATGGATACGTTCCCTGAGACGAAGAAAAACGGCAACATCGACGGAGTGCAGTATTCCGTGCCGGTCGATCAGAATGCAATCGCGCTGTTCTACAACAAGGATATCTTTGAGCAGTATGGCCTTTCCGTTCCCAATTCTTATTCTGAGCTTCTGTCCGTATGCAAGACCCTGCTTGACAACGGCATGACCCCGCTTGCTGCTGGCTTCGGTGAATCCTGGTATCTGCGGCTGTTTGTCTGCGCCTTCACCAACCAGATCTGCCGCGGAAGCGACGTGGAATGGTACGGCAAGAAGATGAGCCTTGAAACAAACTTCTCCGACGATCCGCTTTATCAGGAGTGCATCCAGAAGGCATGGGACACCCATGAATACTGGCAGGCTGACCCGTTCGGCACTTCCTATGATGATGCAACTTCTGCCTTCGCAACGGGCAAAGTCGCAATGATCCTGGACGGCTCCTGGATCGTTGACACCATCTACACCACAAACCCTGATCTAAATTATGGTGCCTGTGCATTCCCGGCATCTGATGATTTCGCGCCCAAAATGATGGTTAGTGCAGGTAACGGCTTTGCTGTTTATAATGATGAGGATCCCAACAAGGTCGAGGCCGGCAAAAAACTGATCGAGGTCATTATTTCGCAGGAAAGCGCTGAAAAGTGGGCGGAGCTTGGACGCGGACTTCCTATCCTCCCCGTCGCATATGCGATGGCGCCTGCATTCAAGGACTGCCAGGCGTATACCGGAGAGCAACTGCTCTCTTCTGCGGGCCTGACCTACTTCTCCAGCGAGTATGAAAGCATCTGGATCGACGACGTGCAGGCTGCGTTCAATATGGACTCGCTTGACATGGCCGCACACTGCGAGAAGGTTGACGCTGATTTTGCTTCTGCGCAGTAACCCGCTGCCCGAAGCAGACGGAAAGCGTTTGTAAAACACGAAAACAATGTCATCCTGCGCTTTGGTGAAGGGTGGCATTGCTTCATGTATGTTGCAGCTGCAGCAGTGTACGGGGCCGGTTCCGGTATTTTTCGACGGAACCGGCAAATATGACTGGTAAACCAGCGAAAAAGAAGCCTCTGGAGGTACTTATGCAGTATATTGATTTTACTGATGTCTTTGGAAAGACATTCCGGGTTTCCAAGTTTATTCATGGCGCCCCCTTCGCACCTACAGGTCGCGGAATCGATGGTGCCTTTGAGCTCATGGATCGATATCGTGCGCTCGGCGGCAACACGTTTGATGTGGCAAGATTTTACGGATATCCCCGCATCGGCTACCGGGAATCCATTCTTGCCGACTATATTAAGGACAGGGACTGCCGCGATGATGTAGTTATCATCACAAAGGGCGGTATGCCGGAGCTGAACGACGACTATACATTCAAGCGCCTGCGGATCAACAGGAATGCAATTCTGGGTGATTTTTATACCAGCTGCGATCAACTGCAGGTGGAGAAAATCGATATGTATCTGCTGCACAGGGACGACCCGAGCGTGCCGGTGGGTGAGATTATGGACATTCTTCAGGAGATTGTGGACACCGGGTGCGTGCGAACCATCGGTGTTTCGAACTGGTCTGTTGAAAGAATCCGGGTGGCGAACGCCTATGCGGCGGCGCATGGCAGAACGCCGCTCGTTTCCTCAGAAATCCAGTGGAGTTATACCTATCTGAACCATGAAATGCGTGCGGATGACTCTGTGGTGATCATGAACCCGGAGGTCTATAAGCAGTATGAGGCATATCCAATCCCGGTGCTCGCCTATTCATCACAGAGCGCGGGTCTGTTCAGCTATCTGTACACAGGCAGAGAAACCTGGGATACGCTGAAGCCGGCGAGAAAAATGTACGATTGTCCGCAGAACCGTGCAAAGGTGGAAAAGGTACAGCAGTATTGCAGCAAGCACGGAGTTTCTCCGGCAGCGCTGATCCTGGCGTACCTTGCCTGCAATCGTGTGACCTGCGCACCGATTTTCAGCTGCAAGACCATGGAGCAGATGGAAGATACCATGACGGGCGCGGAGCTGACACTGACGCAGGATGTGATCGACTGGCTGAACGAGTGATGCGAACGGAATCGACGGAAAGGAGGGAATGCTGTGCTGCGCGCACTGCTGCTGGGAGACCATTCAGAAACTGCTACACACAGTGTTGAACAGATGAGCCGGGTGCTGTCCGATCTGTACGATGGAATGTTTCAGGTCGAGACACAGACACAATACGGCGCACTTACGGCGAAGACGCTGACCAACTTCGATCTGGTCATCAATTATGCCGCAAAGTGGGCAGAGAACGGAACGAGACAGGCGGCGGGGGCGCTTACTGCCTATGTAGCGGACGGCGGGAATTATCTTGCGCTGCATGCCGGGCTGGAGTACGGCACGGCGGCATTTGGACTGAACTGCCTGACTGCCTCGCGTCTGATTGACAAAGGCAGCCCGTGCCTGATGCGCTTCGAAAAAACAAAGACCGTAAGCCCAATCACCGATGGACTTGCGCCGTTTGAGGTTCTGGAGGAGCCTGCAAGATACTTTCTGGATCCGGTTGTTTCACCTGCCGTTCTCATACAGGCGCCCTACGGCAGCTGTCAGCTGCCGGTTCTCTGGAGCCGCCATTTTGGATGGGGCAGCGTGGTCTGCTTGACAGCGGGGCATTCCAGAGACTCCGTTACCCCATTTTTTTCGAAGGTGCTGTACCGCTCGGCGTTGTGGTTCCTTGACAGAATATAAATGCAGACAGGGAGGTTACGCAGATGAAAAGGGTGTTTATTTGCGGGGACGATACATATCCACTGCATCATCCGGTCGATGAGATCAGGAAAGAACTCTATGCTGTGCTGGACAAGCCGCCGCTAGCGGTCACGGCAGATACGGAACACTTTGAGGGAATGGACGCGGAAGATCTGGCCCAGTTTGATCTGGTCGTCATGTACAGCGACCATTGGCCAGATAAAATCCGCACGTCCCATCAGCTGGAACGGGCGTTTGT
>OODL01001290.1_pt1 | contig 22833 bp, 25 predicted proteins | sample 1671181 | NCBI WGS metagenome assembly OODL01 (sample SAMN06348130, study PRJEB24527) | human gut metagenome | biome: human gut; feature: ankylosing spondylitis patient; material: feces | host: Homo sapiens | place: China | collected 2015-10 | reverse complement strand
TAGGCGTTTGTTGTACTTATATATAAATGTTGATACACCAAGTTCCCAAAGTACTTAACTTTACTATTCAATTTTACATTACTTTCCAATAGGCTGTATCTTCCTTCTCACATCCTTAGAAATCTCCAAAAACATGTAATTCAATTTCCCGGAATGTATTCCTTCTTCATTTTGCTTATACTTATTATTAGCGTATTGCTTAGACTTATCGAATGTTAGCCGTGACATTTGATTCTGCGATTTACCTACCATCGTTGAATCCAGCTTCTCATCCGGAAAGAAATCATCCAGATCCACATCTCCAATCATAGTAGTTTCAAGGAAGTTCATATTCTTGCGACCGGCATCTGTATAATACCCCACAAACATGTGTCCCGGAGTACGAACTAATATTGGCTCTATATTAATAGCACGAAGCAAGGAAGCAAACAACACGCTACCATCCACACAGTTAATCTGCGAAGACTCCAGTGCATCATCAAACGTGCGAACACGCTGGGAAAAGACCACATTACTGGACAAACTGGTATTGGAAACAGAACTGTAACGGAAATTACGCTTTTGAAGTACGTTCCATAGAGCATAGACTTGCTTGTCCACCACTTCAGCATTGCCACCCTGATAGCCCAAGAAACGATTGACAATACGGGTGTTCAGTGCTTCACGCAACAGTTTATCAATCATCGGATTTTCCTCATTGACGTATGCCGCAAAGAAAATTCCTGTATCATGAAACTTAGTTCCATTCGTAACATAGCCCAACAGACATTCATTGATGCTGCGAACAGAAAAAGTACGAACTCGCTGTCCCAAATCCTTATCATTCATTTCTACCTTAACAGCCACACTTACCGGTTCCGCCTGGTTATTATTCTTCAGCGCTTCGTAATTCCAGATAATATCGGGATAGATCGTATATTCCGTCCGTGGTTTAGCCAACACAAACTCAGATACGGAACGGGAAAAGAACGGGGTCTCGGCAACTTCAATACGCACTCTGCTATATGCTTTCGCCGAACGAATCCGGATGGAAATACAGGATTTCGAGTTACCCACATATAAGGAATCAGCCGGAACAATGACTTGAGCATCCGTCGTCGCTACAGAAAGAATACTGGAAGGAAAGATGTTGCCTCCCAACTCATCCGTTATTTCAAACCCGGAACGGAACGGAGCCGTATTCAGCCAAAATGAACCTGCCACAACCACCACCAATAAAGCTATCAGAGCGGGCAAATGCCATTTATATCGCCGAAAATTTATATTAGTCAACTCTTTCATACCAATGTTATTTATATTAAGACAAAGGTAAGTATAAAAACTGAAAAACTGGAATGCAAAAGTAATAGTTTACAGTTCTTCACCTTACCAAAACCGTGTCAAAGCCTTACCAACTCCGCGTCAGGTTCGTACCATCTCCGTGCCTATACGCTTGAACCTAATACGGACCCGGTACGGAGTTTCTACGGATCTGACACGGAGTTGGTATGGACTTGGTATGGATCGGATTACCTTCAGCACATACTAAAATGTAATCAAATTGTAACACGTGTTTCACTTTCCCGTAACAAAAACACCGCACCTTTGTCGCTGAAAAGAAATAAAGTATAACTTTGTGGTAGGAGAATTTGTTTTGAATACCTCATATTAATTAGAAAAAGCAATGAACGATTATCGTATTTTAGTTGTAGACGATGAAGAGGACCTTTGCGAGATCCTGAAATTCAACCTTGAGAATGAAGGGTATGCAGTGGATACGGCCAACTCTGCCGAAGAGGCGTTGAAAATGGATATCGGTAGCTACAACCTGTTGCTGCTGGACGTGATGATGGGAGAAATATCCGGTTTCAAAATGGCCAGCTTACTAAAGAAAGACAAGAAGACCGCTCAGATACCTATTATATTCATCACCGCCAAGGATACGGAAAATGATACGGTAACCGGCTTCAATCTGGGAGCTGATGATTACATCTCCAAACCTTTCTCTCTGCGTGAAGTCATTGCACGCGTCAAAGCTGTATTGCGTCGCACCCAACAGGGAGAACCGGAACGGGCACCGGAGCAAATCAGCTACAAGACATTAGTCATTGATATTGTAAAAAAGAAAGTAAGCATCGACGGGGAAGAAGCCCCTCTTACCAAAAAAGAATTTGAGATATTACTTTTACTCCTCCAGAGCAAGGGACGCGTATTCTCCCGCGAAGATATACTGGCACGGATATGGAGCGACGAGGTCTATGTGTTGGACCGCACCATCGATGTGAATATCACCCGTTTGCGTAAGAAAATAGGTATTTATGGTAAATGCATCGTAACTCGCTTAGGATATGGATACTGCTTCGAAGCTGAATAATACCACACATTTCCTGTCGTTCAGCCGGAAGTTATTTCTTTCGGTCATTTCACTGTTTCTGGTATTTGCCGGATGCTTCCTGGCATATCAATACCAGCGTGAAAAAGAATATAAGATAGATCTGCTGGATATACAGCTACAGGACTATAATGAACGACTACACCAGGAACTTACTCACATTCCAGACAGTCTGTGGGATAAAACTTTGGAACGATACCTGCAAAAGTACGTCAAACAGGACTTACGTATTACGGTAGTGAACGTACAGGGTGACGTATTATATGACAGTTTCGAGAATCAGAAGTTAGGCAATCACGTCAATCGCCCGGAAGTACAAAAAGCGTTGGCAGAAGGAAAAGGATATGATGTACGCCGTACTTCCGAAACAACAGGAGTACCCTACTTCTATTCAGCCACACTCTATGAGGGCTACATCATACGTTCCGCCCTCCCCTATGACCTGAACCTTGTAAGACACCTTGCAGCAGACCAGCACTACATCTGGTTTACCCTCATCGTATCATTGCTATTAATTTTCATCTTCTATAAATTCACCTCTAAACTGGGGACAGCCATCAATCAGCTACGCGAGTTTGCCAAACGTGCCGATAAGAATGAGCCTGTGGAAACAGATATGCAGTCCGCCTTCCCACACAACGAACTGGGAGAGATTTCACAGCATATCATCCAGATATACAAGCGACTGCGGGAAACCAAAGAGGCGCTATACATTGAACGGGAGAAATTGATCACCCACTTACAAACCTCGCATGAAGGACTGGGCGTATTCAATAAGGACAAGAAAGAAATCCTGGTCAATAACCTGTTCACACAGTACAGCAACCTGATTTCAGACTCCAACCTACAAACAACAGAGGAAATATTCTCTATCAGTGAGTTCCAGAAAATCACGGATTTCATCAACAAAACTCCCAAGCGTCCGGGCAAGGAAGAAAAGCGTATGTCTATCAGCATCAATAAGAATGGACGTATGTTTATTGTGGAATGCATTATATTCCAGGACTTAAGCTTCGAGATATCCATCAATGATGTCACCCAGGAAGAAGAGCAGATCCGTCTGAAACGCCAGTTGACACAGAACATCGCACATGAACTGAAGACCCCGGTCAGCAGTATACAGGGCTATTTGGAAACCATCGTGAACAATGAAAACATTTCCCGGGAGAAGATGCAGACATTCCTGGAGCGATGCTATGCTCAAAGCAATCGGTTGAGCCGACTGCTACGCGACATCTCTGTATTAACGCGTATGGACGAAGCCGCCAACATGATTGACATGGAGAAAATAGACATCAGCCTGTTGGTAGGTAATATCGTAAACGAGGTATCCCTGGAACTGGAAGAAAAGCATATCACCGTAGTCAACTCCCTAAAACCGAAGATACAACTACGGGGAAACTATTCCCTGCTATACTCCATTTTCCGCAACCTGATGGACAATGCCATTGCCTATGCAGGCACGGATATACGCATCAACATCAGTTGTTTCCGCGAGGACGAGAATTTCTACTATTTCAGTTTTGCCGATACCGGCGTAGGTGTCTCTCCCGAACATCTGAACCGCTTATTCGAACGCTTCTACCGGGTAGATAAAGGACGCTCACGCAAACTGGGCGGTACGGGATTGGGATTGGCTATCGTAAAGAACTCGGTAATTATCCATGGAGGTACCATTTCGGCCAAGAACAACCAGGGTGGCGGATTGGAATTCATATTCACACTGGCAAAAGAAAAATAATCACTTATCACTAACCACTAATCACTTTTTTCCTTATCTTTGCGATGCATTGGTTTACTGTCTTTGTTCGGAGACGGTAATTAAAAGGGAATCAGGTGCAAATCCTGAACAGTCCCGCTGCTGTAAGTTTCATGATAGGTTGCAGGCAAACTACCAATAGCCACTGGAAGTCCGCTTCCGGGAAGGCGCCTGGCAACAGAAACAAGTCAGAAGACCTGCCATGCACTGTTTTTATCACTGCTTTCGAGGAAAAAGCGTTGAGTCTAATGAAACGGGTAAATCGTCCCATCATTTCATTCATCCACTCTGCTTCAAAGAAAGTAAGGAACAATAAACTCTGCCAAGTTTATTTAAATGCCAATTTGATGGGAATCACGTTGGCATTTTTTGTTTATAACACACTGTTATATTGCATATTACAAAATTTATCCCTATTTTTGCCAATAGTTAAAATCACTCGGTTTAAACCATAAAAGTTTAAACCAACTTTAAACCAAAATAAAATTGAACCCCGAAAAATAGGATTATGAAAGTCAGAAAAGAGTTATTCAAAAGTAAAACATTAGCGAATGGAGAACACCCTATCGCCATTAGAATCCACCATAAAAAAGCCAAATTAATAATGACGGGAGTTTCTACCAAAACCGAATATTGGAATAAAGAAAAACTTGCTGTTAAGTGTCAAGACAAAAAATATAAAGAGAAAAATAAAATTGTCAATGACGAATATCTACGAATCTTACAAAGAGTGACAGAGTTCGATACAATCAACCGTCCATACGACTTAGACCTTCTCGCATCCCATGAAGAAATTACAGCTATATATAATGAAATTGACGACAACGAGACTATTCCAATATACACTAATTTCTTTGATTTACTTGATGCCAAAATACAAACATACGAGGAAGGTAGTGCAAGAAAATATAGACAATTAAAAAATGCTTTGATTAAAATCTATGGGAATGAAATCGCAATTAAATCAATCAACAAAACATGGTTTGCAACTTTAGAAGAAAACTTAAAAAGCAAAGGAGTTAAACAAGCTAAAGAATTAATCAAACGATTTATTACAACATATAATTGGGGATTTACAGAGGGGCATATTCTATATTATAAACCAATATCTTATAATAAGAGAGCCTATACAAGCATCATTGAAAAAAGGACATTAGACCTTGAAGGATTTACCTTTCTTCAACATTTGTATAATATTGGTACAAATGAACATTTAAATAATTGGCTAAATGAGCCGTACACCTTTAATAATAATAGCTATTTTAATGCGATAAATATCTTTTTAATCATGGTTGCATTTGACGGATTAGCCCCTATTGACTTATCATATTTACGAATGAAAGACTTAAAACGCAAGCAATACAAAAAAATGCCGCTTGATTACACAAGAATTAAAGATTCTCAATATATGAAAGAATATAATACCAAAAACCAAATCATTGAATATTATTCAGTACAATTATTGAGACAAAAGACAAAAAGAGAAGTTAATATTAAATTACCTTGTTATATTATTGATTCCCTATTATATCCCTATTATTATGATGAGGTAGGTTTCAAAAAAAAAGAAGACGATTTCATTTTAAACGTATTCGACAAAAAAACTTACTCTCAATTAAGTAAGAAGCAAATATATAGCAGAATGTCGAACTATTGGAACACCTTAGCCGATGCGCTAAATGATTACATTGCAACCATCCATAATGCACCAACTTCGCTAACAGAAAAAAGGATTACATACTATGCTGCACGACATACCGCTCTAAATGTATTGAATGATAAAGGAGCAACATTAGAGGAAATTGCAAATATGGCAGGACATGATTTAAAAACATTAGAGAAATCATATTTAGGCGATTTTAATATAAAAAGAAAAGTTGAATCAAACTTAAGAATATGGGAAAATGAACCAATACAAGAAGAAGCGATTGAAAGTTCTTGGGAGAATGAACCGAGACAAGAAGAAACGATTGAAGGTTCTTGGGAGAATCAACTATAACAATAAGTACAGATACCCCGTAACCCCTCTCTTAGTTACCCCTCCTTGGAGGGAGGGGGGGGCTAAATTACTAACGAGTAGTCCCTTTTTTTGTAATTTTTTCTAAAAAAAATGACTTCCTTTCAAAGTGGAAACAAGTTTCTAAACACTTTGTCTGCTAATTGGAAATTTTGTGCCACACAAATTCATCTGTTGCATGGTTGATATAAATTTCTGATGCCCCATCTTCCAATTCTTTTAGTATGTCTCTGCAAGTTTGACACCTTGGGTGGGATTCGTCTTTGGCTATCACTTCAAAACTATCTATCAATTGATTTATTTCTTTCATATCTTGTTCTTCTTGTTGCAGTTCTCTTGCTACATGCTCCGTTGAATAGTAATCAACTGATATATTGGGAAACAAACCAATCCGCAGGTATTCTTTTTCGATAATCGAGCGTATAAGTTCGGGAGTACATTGGTCGTTAGCTTTCGTATCTAAGACTACAATTGCATCATGTATTGTCAGCACTTTAAATCGTTTGACGTACAATTTGGTTAATATACTCCTGAATATATCACTTTCAATGCGCATCATTTTGTTAGCCAAGAAAGTACGGTCTTCTCTTTTACTTTCTTTTACTAATTTATAAACACTCGGATATTTCTTTTTGAATACTTTGGCAAAATCTTTCCCCTTTGTTGTTAGTGTCTTGGAGTAAAATACTTCACGAAATAGTGTTACTTTAATATCTGACCGCAACAACTTCTTAAATTCGTCCAACTCTGTGAAGCCATCCCAAAATATCCCCTTTGAAGTATTATAAATGTATTCCAAAATATCATTAGGGATATTTGCAATTTTTTCTTTCTGTATTCCATTGTTTACTAACAACTTACAGAGTTGTTTACTAACAGAACAGTAAGAGTTATCTATATTAGAAAGATTATTATACAATATATGTAAGATATTATCATTTATATTATATCTTTCAATTATTAGTTTATTAAATAATAAGGGATGGCTGTTATGTATATCTATGGAAAATTTTATATTAAGAAAATTCTTTAATATTCTTGGCGATTGGCTTAAGATGGAATATATACGTAAATTCTTATCAACAGATAATATATTAAAGTTCCCTTTGTCATATTCATTTAGAATATAAGTAAAATATTCTTTCGATTTTAAACTTATAAAATGATGTCTATCTCTATAATCTTCTGCTTCTTCTCTATGTATTAATTTTAGCAATCTTAATGATTTTGTAAAATTGTCATACAAGCTATCCCCCATTTCAGATTTTATCTTCTGAATTTGTACCTGCTCATATTCTTTCAATTCTTGTTGCATCTTGTCGGAATATTCTTCAATATAAGATGAATATTTCATTTCCGATACAGTAGGCAGATTAGAATTAAGTTCAATTAAACGAGCCTGAACAGATGGTATATAATTACTTGATACTTTTATAATACCCAATGTCTCCAATGTCTTCAACATATCAATATAAACATGTCCCAATACAGTTTGTAATATTTGGGAATTAAAACGGGTAAAGTTTCCTTCTTTATTGGATTTACACCGTTGAATAAGCCGATGAATAAGGAACGCATATTTCTTATATAATATTTGCTTTCTTGGCAATGATTTGTTTGCTCCCTCGACAGTTTCGATTTTGGCGATAAAACTACTGTCACAAGTTACCTCATTGAAATTGCTAATAGTTCGTTGGGGTTGATTTTGGTTCTTCAACAACTCTATATGTTTCTCAATTATTGCATCAATACTTATATTCTTGAAAGTATATATAAGTTGTTTCATTGGTAACTTTCCCATATATTTGTGTTATTTATTGCATTTTTATTCATCTTTTAAGCAAGTATGGTAATAAGCATACAAATTCAATTAAACGCATTATACCATTGAATATCAATCATATAAATCATATTTCGCACCATTATACATAGATATGAAACAGTTGGCTATATGATTTTTTTCATTTTGCAGGCTATTTGTAACGGGTAAGAAGATTTTCCATATCTTGAAAGGAAGTGATTTTAAAAACTTCATTTTCAATCTCAATATATCCATTAATGTTTTCATTCTTTTCTTTTTCAAACAATTCTTGTATCGGTACTTCTAATGCAGCAGCAATCTTTTCCAATACTGCAACAGATGGATTTCCATTTATATGATTGGATAGTCCTACTCTGTTAATCCCCATTTTATCCGCTAAAGTTTGAACGGTCATACCTTTTTCTTTTATAACCTCTTTAATTCGTAGTGCCATAAGTATTCATTTTTATTATAAATACAAATATACGTTCATTATTGATATGTATATTGATAGATATACATAAAATAAGTTAATGTAGCTCTAAAAATATACGATTTTATTTGTATATGTATACCAAAAGCACTACATTTGCAGAGTGATAAGAAATCAATAACACTACAATAATATGAACCGATACGATAAAAGACAAGTGATGAAAGACGCTCACAGACTTTACAAAAATGATTTTCAACGTAGGGGGCGCACATGGTCGGAGTGTTTGACAGCGGCTTGGAGTTGGGAAAAAGATGCTGTTAAGACACGAGCAGAAAAAAAAGCTAAACTTGACGCTATGATTGCCGCAAGTTGGGCGACATATAATGCACGCAAAAATGAAAAATCTAATAAAAACGAGTTTGAAGGTTTGTCTTCTGATGTCGTGTCTTACGCAATGGGTTATGGTCGTGGTTATGGTTTCTATTGTGGTGATTGATAAAATAGAATATTAACTAATAAAACAATAAAGATATGCAGGCTATTATTTTAAGTTCCAATACTGCAATTAGAGCAGAAATTGTTACTCTCCGTACTAATGTACGCAAAATTGATGGGATTTCAAAGGCTATTTTGATTGAACAGTTAAAGGAAAAGTTGAAAAGTGGTAAAATTGTAAAATTTGCCTATTTGAAAAGTAATGGTGAAGTTCGTGTGGCATTTGGCACTACCCATCCCGATTTTGTAAAAGATAAAGTTTACGGTTGGGGTGAAAGTCGTGAAAGTTATGCTACTACTGCATATTTCGACTTGGAAAAATGTGGTTGGCGTTCGTTCCGTTGGGAGAACTTAATAGCTATATTCTAATAGTCACTTACAGTTATTGAATGGTCGTTTAGTAACTGTAAGTAATCAATTAAAAATGGAATTATGAGCAACTACGTGGCATATTTGAGACAATCTACTACCAAACAAGAAAAAAGCGGTTTGGGGATTGAGGCACAAAGAAGTATTATTCATTCTTTTGTGAAAGAAGGTCTAATAATCGCTGAATTTGTGGAAACTGAAAGTGGAAAAAAGTCAGACCGCCCCAAATTACAAGAAGCATTAGCTCTGTGCCGAAAAACAAACTCTATTTTAATTGTGGCGAAGCTTGACCGATTAAGTAGGAATGTGGCTTTTACTTCTAAGTTGTTAGAAAGTGATGTTGAGATTACATTTTGTGATTTTCCGCAAGCAAACCGATTAATTCTCCATATTATTAGTAGTATTGCTGAATATGAAGCCAACTTAATAAGCCAACGTACACGACAGTCATTGAAGGCGAAGAAGGAACGAGGTGTAAAACTTGGTAAATCAGAAAATTTAATGAATAAGCATGATGAAGCAATTGCGCATAGTAATCAGACCAACAGAATGAAAGCACAAAATAACGCCAACAACATGCGTGCAGTTGCATTATTGCGGTCAATGCTTAAAGAAGGACTAACAATTTCACAAATGACAAACCAATTAAATGAACAAGGTTTTGTTTCTTCAAAAGGTTGCAAATTTCAGATTGTTCAAGTTCAAAGACTAATTCAAAGATATGTGGCATAATGATTTAATATTACTCTAAAGCATTACCTTTGCGAAATAAACAGCTCACAGAACGTTGCTAAGTTCGCTTTTTATATTTATATTTGCATTGCCGTTGCTGTGCAATGGCAGACATAATAATTTATAGGAAGCGTTTTAGCTTTATTCCATACTAAGAAATCTCGACAATTGATTAGTATAATTGGGGTAATTAAAAGCGTTCTCCTTTGGTTGTCGTATATGTACTTCACATATATAAACCAAAGGCGTTGAGCTGTTTTTTTATCCATTATACGGGCAGTCGAGAGCCTCTTAGTAGGATAAACTAATCAGGCTCAACGCTTTCTTTTTGTAAACTTCCCTTTGAGCTTGTGGGAATATTCCTATTTCGTATGGCACTTATTGATTGTTCCAATTGTGGTGCGCAAATTTCCGATAAATCGGGAACTTGCATACATTGTGGTACGCCAATACCCCCTAAGAAAGTTATGAAACCTTGTCCTGAATGTTCTACAATGGTGGAAGAAAATGTTTGTGAATGTCCTGAATGTGGTTATCCTATCAAAAAAAAACAAGAAGTTCTGCCTACAAAAACAAAAGTTACCAAGATTAGCAGTAATGAAGTGGAAGAAAAATCTTCTTTTCATATTTCAGGAAGTGTTATTGGCATTATCGTAGTTTCAATCATAGCTTTTTGCTTGTTGACTTGGATAAATAATTTAAGTTATGATGCGTCAGGAGAAGAAGGTTTAAATTGGTCTTTATCAGGAAGAATTATTGCGTCAATCAATATAGGTTTTCTTTTGGGAAGTGGTAAAGCGTTAATAACTATGCTTACCGCTTCATTTGATTTTGGATGGTGGATATGCCATGATTACTCTTTGTTATGGGGTATAGTGGCAGGAGTGATATTTTTTATTGTAATACTAATCCGATACGAATTTGATAAGGTGGAGGATATGGAAGATGCAAGAATGATGCGTGAAGACCCGAATGGTTATAGAATACTTCAAGAGAAACGGAAACAAACAAGGGAGTTGGAAGAAATTAACAGAAAATTAAAAAGGTGATTTATGGCTTTAATTAAATGTGAGGAATGCGGACATATGATGTCTGATGCAGCCCAACGATGTCCAAAATGTGGATGTCCCACTTCAATACATTTCATGGAAATTTATTATGAAGGGAGTTCTACTTTTAGAGCAAAAGGAACTATAAAACTGAAAATAAACGGAGAAGAAATCAATCATGGTGGTAATTTTAAAGAAGGTTTATCAACAAAGATTCTTTTGAAAACAACTCCCGTTATAATAGAATTATCGACTTTTGGAAAATTACGAAAGGTTAATTTTACATTGGATGTTAATCCTACTAAAAATAGTCGGCTTGAACTTAAATATGATACTGATATTGGATTTTTCACAGAAGCAGAATATATAGTAGAAGGTGATGAGGCAGTTACAATAAAAGCTTCCAAAGGTGATAAAAGAAGGCTTTATCTTTTTTGTTTTATTCTTTTTGTCCTTTTTGTAGGCATACAAGTGTATGTTTCACACCGAAATAGGCAAAAAGAAAATGAAGAGTTTAATCGCTATTTCAATGAATTGATACAGAAACAAACAGAGAAAACAGAAAGTGAAGTTGTATCGCCTTCGGAAGAACTTGATAATAAAGCTTATTCAAGATTAGAATTAACAGAAGAATATGTAAGAGAATGTTTTTTACGTCATTGGCAACATTATAAAGGTGATAGAAAGCTTATTTCATTGGAAGGATGCAGTGAAGGATATAAGGTCTTCATTGGTGATTTGAATGGTGATGGCATAAATGATGCAGTGGTAAATGCGTATGTTACTCCAAGTTCGGAGGAAATAGCCAACAATAAAACGGAAAACAAATCATATATTTTTTGTTTCGTGAATGATGGCAAGCATTGTAAACTTGCTGCCGCTACAAAATTATACACAATGTTCTTTGTCGATAACATAGACAATGAAGAAATACATGCCCATCGTATCGAATATATGAAAAGGGCAAATGATGGGCAAAGAACCGCTATAAAAGATAGTCATATTTTCAAATACGATGGTGATAAATTGGTGGATTTGGGTGGAACTAAAAGACTTGTTGACGAAGAAGAAAATCCCCCAATAGAGCAAAGAAGCGAAAATGCAGGATTGGTGGAAGGATATTTTTACCGCTATGAGGGTGATATGAAGGGATTTCCTATAAAGGTGGATTTTGGTGTTTTACCAAATGGTGTGATAAATGGTGAATACCAAAATGTAAAGTATGGTACGGTGTTAGATTTGACGGGGCAATTAATATCCGATAAATCATTACAGTTGGTTGGTGAAAACCAAAATGAGAAAATTGTCTTTGAACTTTCTTTTTCTTCTTCCGAACATTTAAATGGATATGGGAAAATGGGGGTTAATTCATTAGAAATCAGATTAAAACTAATTTCAAGTGAGGTAATGAACGATAATCATTAATGAACATTTAAAAAGATAAGGCATGAAAAATATTTTAACTACACTCGTTTTAATAAGTATTAATATATGTGTATTCGCTCAAAGAACGAATAACAGAGGTGAGTATTTGGTGAAAAGCATACATTGGGTTAATGCTTTTACTCAAAAAGAGGTTGGTAACAAAGGGGATAAGTGGTATCATTTCAAGTATAACGATAATAGAAACATGATTGAAGTACGGAAAGAGTATTATCAGAATTTCAAGAACAAGACAGTTGAAATTTTTACCCTTTCCAATAATCGGTATCAATTCATTTCTTATGTGAATGGCAAACAAGAGCCCTATACCAAATGTGAATTTACTTTTAATGAACAAGGATATATAGACAAACTGTATGATTATTCTACAAAAGGCGTAGAAACAGGAACTCTTTTTACATTAATATATTACGATAATGGAGAATTAAAAAGCATTGATTCTGCATTTGAGGAAAAAGGTGGTAATCGGTATAAAATCCATAACTATGAGGAATATACTTGGGAAAATGGTAATATGATTAAGTATCATTATACCAATGACGATAATATTGTACAGACTTTTGATATTCATTATGGTAATAAGACCAATAATACCAACATTAATTTATCATCATTGATAAAGCATTATAATTCTCCCTATAATGAACATATACTGTTTGCAACTGAATGGTGTGGCAAGAAACCAAATAATCTTATTTCATATCAGGATATGAAAGATGATACTTTCGATTACACTTATGAAGGAAACCTATTGAAAAAAATCAATAAAAAGAATAGTTCTTACTCCAAAGGATATTACTTGATTGAATATGTGTATTAACAATTAATATATTGATTATGAATTTTATACAGAAAGTACTCAATCTTTCCACTAACAATAATAACCCTCTAATTCCATTTGATGAAGTGGCGGCTAAAAACTTGTGGAGATATTTAAAACATGGATTTGTTTTAATGGGAGTTAATAGTCTTGATAACATACAAGGAGTAATAAAAGAACTACAAACGGATATTATGAAAAAAGATTTCCGTTATATTCCAATATTCGGTTACTGCATGAATGAGGGCTATTTGCTTACCTTTGCTGTCGTCAATTTTAATAAGCGTAAAGAACAGTGCGATTTTACTATTTTAAAAAGTTTTGTATCAGAAATGTCGGTTAAATACCAACAGAAGGTGTCTATTTGCGAAGTATCTTCATGTACTTCTGTAATTTCTTTGATTGATACTTTCTTTGAAGATTGCTTAAAGGAAAATGGTTTGCCTCACGTATGCAAGGGTTGTTATCTCAATCCTTCACCGATGTCTTATTCTGAACGGTACATACGTGATATGAAAAAGAACGAGATATTTATTGATATATGATAATGGGTAAGATTGACTTATTCAAAGTTATATATACTGATTCTTTAAATATCAAGAGGTATGGCGATACTTCATTTTATTCATCATTTTTTTGAGGGAGTAGTCCATTTGGATTACTCTTTTTTGTATTTTAGTACCCACCAAATTAAAAATCACAACTATGATAACAGATAAGATGTCCGATATGGAAATATTTAAAGAAGTATGGAGTGAACGGGGGGCAGTTCATGGTTACATGGAAAGACTTATACCCAAGTATAGGCGACCTATCATTAAATCAAGTAAATTCCCGATGTATTTTACTCCAATTGAGTTTGTATCTCGCAAAAACAATAGGTATTTGATTTTCTTTGAAGCACGCAATAAAAAGGATTGGGAAAGAGGTATATTATATACAATTATTTGTTTGTATGAAAAGCAAGGTGGGACTAACGTAATGATGTTTTCTACTGTTTCTAAGGCGATTCATATATACTCTCCACATTTCTTTTCCCGATATAGAAGCCGTTTTCTTAAAGATGATAGTATGCCACCTTTAGATGTGATAAAACGGTTCTTCAAAATAAATCCCACAGCTACGATTTATTTGGTAGAAGACAGTGATGAATTTTATGGTACTTGTAATGAAGGAGCAATCTTTGGAAAGATAACAGCCGACAATGTTATTGTACTGAAAACATTTGTAAGTTTTGACATGTTACATGATTCGCAAGAACACATTAAAACCGAAATTTATGACAATTTAATTAAATACAGAGCAGAAATTCAGTAAGAAAGGTGAGTGTTGTATCAATTATACACAGAAATAGCCACATAGAGGGATATACCTATATCTCGATGTGGCTTTTCTTTTGATTTATACAAAAAGGTTAATCATCTTCATCATATAATCTTATAATAGAATTACCATCTTCATCACTGTCAACAATACATTCTTCACCAATAATACCTCCCAATTCTTCTGCGATTTCCTGTACCATTCTTTCCCATAAATATTCTTGTAATTCTGAATATTCTGTGTCCTTCCCTTCTAATTCATCTTCAAAATCAAAAGCATAGTACATATCTTGGTATTTGATAATCCAATACGGTTCAAAGAGGAACGCAGATGAAAACATCCATTCGTCAATATTCATTATTCTTTCGTCTTCTTCTCCCAACACATCAATCTTTTGAGGAAGATATTCAGCTATGATATGAGCTGCATAAAGTTCCCATATCTCCAAATCATCAAAAACACTATTGGGTTCATACTTCTTTTGAAGTTCTTCCAAATTAGCAGACTTATGGGCTACCTTTTCAAATAACGAAATGTATTCTTCTAAAACTTCTTTTTCCATGATATTTTATTTAAAAGGTTAATAATCGCTCCTAATATAGGAAAAATCAAAGAAAAAACATCTAAAAAAGATACTCTTTTTTATTGTTAGTGCGCAATTTTAAATACGTAAATATAGTTACGTAAAAAGTGCGTATTGATTAGATTTTCATTTTTCCAAGTTATAACTTATGGAATTGCAATATTTATTCATATCTTTGCGTCACATTGGTTTGCAACTCTCGTACGAGAGGAGTAATTAAAAGGGAATCAGGTGTAAATCCTGAACAGTCCCGCTGCTGTAAGTTTCATATAAAAAAGTTATAAACAACACTTTCGCCAATGGGAAAATCCCGTGAAGGCAGTTTATAAACGAAACAAGTCAGAAGACCTGCCATGTAGTTTTTGCATCATTGCTTTCGAGGAAAGAGCATTGAATTTAATGACTATATTCATTCTATTCAGTTTCAGATTTGAAGGTTATTCTTGTTTCAAAATATTACTTTTGTAATATTTAACGCTATCGGACATCAAAACAAGAAAATAAAATGGTGCTAAAAACTTTAAACCAAAAGTTTAAACCAATACAGAGTTTTTAAATAACACATTTGATTTTCAATATGTTATTAAATTTTAAAGTAAACTCTGCCAAGTTTATTTGAATAGTGTCCGGTCGAAGGGATTTCGCCCGGACATTTTATTCTGTAACTTTCCCAAAACAAATTTCATCATCCGCGTGTTATACATACAGTAAACAATTAATACGAAGAGTTATGGAAGCAGATTATGAACTGATCGACAATGAAGAACGTCACCAATATGAGTTCCATGTCGATAAATATACTCCAAAGATTGAGTATATAAAATCAACGAATGGGGAGATTTACCTGACACACACCGAAGTACCCACTCAACTGGGTGGTAAAGGCATCGGCAGCCAGTTAGTAGAAAAAGCATTAAAAGATATAGAAAAACAAGGACTAAGGTTAGTACCTCTCTGCCCGTTTGTAGCGGGATACATTCACAAACATCCCGAATGGAAAAGAATTGTAATGAAAGGTATTCACATTCAATAATAAATAGTTATGAATATAAAGAAAGAATATACGAACGGGGAAGTGACCATCATCTGGCAACCCGGCCTGTGCCAACATGCAGGCATTTGTACCAAGACCCTTCCGAATGTGTATCATCCAAAAGAAAAACCGTGGATAACGGCTGAAAATGCAACGACGGAAGAATTGATCGCTCAAATCAAGAAATGCCCGTCGGGAGCATTAAGTTACAGAATGAATAACGAGAAAGAAGATAAATAAAAGAAATGAGGTTACCCCTTCAACATATGAATCCGGGTAACCTCATTTGTATTATGAAAAAGAAAGTAGTTATGTACGTTCCAATTGAACAGTGAAATGACGCATTAGGGGAGCCTCCCAAGTAATGCGGACTCCATTAGTAATACTTTCACGACGGTCGAAAACATTCTTCAACGCTACTGCAATCACGTTCATGTGATTATCCGTATATACGCGGCGGGGAATAGCCAGGCGCAATAAATCCAATCCGGTAAAACGGTTCTCACGGGTAACCGGATCACGGTCTGCCAGGATATAACCGATTTCACATCCTCTGATACCAGCTTCAAGATATAGCTCAACCGTTAGAGTCTGTGCCGGGAATTCATTCTTCGGTACATGCGTCAGTACCTTCGTTGCATCCACAAAGATGGCATGTCCACCTGCTGGACGCTGATATGGAATACCGTATTCATCCAACTTCTTTGCCAGATATTCCACCTGACGGATGCGGGTTTCCAGATTATCAAATTCCGTATTCTCATCCAGTCCTGTAGCAAGTGCATTCATGTCACGACCATTCATGCCACCGTAAGTAAGATACCCTTCATATTGCACGCAAAAGCCTTTGGCGCCTTCGTACCAATCTTTTTTTCGTGTAGCAATGAAGCCTCCCATATTGACGATACCATCCTTCTTAGCACTCATAGTCATACCATCCGCCAGGTCGAACATCTCTTTCGTAATTTCCTTTATCGTTTTACCGCTATAGCCATCTTCACGCATTTTGATGAAGTAAGCGTTTTCCGCAAAACGTGCGGAGTCAAATAATACAGGTTTATTATACTTATCCGCAAGAGCACGGACTTCACGAAGATTCTGCATGGATACGGGCTGTCCGCCGGCCGTGTTGTTCGTAATGGTAACGATGATAAACGGTATACGGTCACCATATTCCTGCAACGCTTTTTCCAGCTTCACAGGATCGACATTACCTTTAAAAGGTATTTCCAACTGAGTATTCTTCGCTTCATCGATGGTGCAATCCAGAGCAATGGCCTTCCGCCCCTCGATATGTCCCTTTGTGGTATCAAAGTGAGAGTTCCCCGGAACGATATCTCCATCATGTACCAGATAAGAGAAAAGCACATTCTCGGCAGCACGCCCCTGATGGGTGGGAATGACATATTCAAAACCAGTCAGACGAGTGATCACTTCTTTTAGATTGAAGAAGGAGGAAGCACCTGCATAACTTTCGTCGCCCAGCATCATCGCTGCCCATTGACGATCGCTCATTGCTCCCGTACCGGAGTCAGTTATCAAATCGATATATACTTGTTCGGATTTCAGCTGGAACACATTGTAATGGGCTTCTTTCAGCCATTGTTCACGTTCCTGGCGGGTACTCTTCCGAATGGGTTCCACCATTTTAATTTTCCAAGACTCTGCAAAAGGTAATTCCATAGTGCTTGCTTATTATTTTGACATTTAGTTAACAAAAAGACCCGTAGAAGAATTTCTACGGGTCTAATATAAGCATTTATACAGGATTAAGCAAAAGTTTCACTATCTTTTTGTCAACAAATCATTCCTTTGACAGAAATTTCTTCTTCTCCTTCTTACTCATCTCCTTCATGATAATTTCAACAGGATGCCAGGACTTATACATCACCCGCTCTTCAGGTTTACCTGTTTCCTCGGGAGAAAGATAAAAATCAGGTACATATGAGTGATCCGGCCGATCGGGGCAATAAATACTGAAACGTAAATGGGAACCCTGCTTGTAGTTCTCTCCGCCAATGATGCCAAGCGGCTGTCCCGGAATCACCTCTTCACCCGGAGAGACAAAGATCCCTTCATTCTGAAATAATTTATAACGGGCAAAAGTTCCGTCCTTATGGAAAACTTCCAGATAATTTTCCGTCGAATGGAACGATGTGTTTTCAGAAGTGGAAGCGGAATTGTCAACAACTTCCGTCACGAGTCCGCCACGGGCAGCAAAGATCGTGTCTCCGGCAGTCGTAGAGAAACCAAGTCCCGTGATACGCTTCTCCCCTTCCTTTCCCATAAAATTATCTAAAGACACCATCTTATTCACACGGACCACTTTCCCTTGTGCCAGAGGAAAGAGATACACAAAACTGGTATCCGTCTTCAAGCGGCTATTTCCTTTTTTATAGGTATAGCGATATGAGAATCCAATCGGAACATTTTCCGTAGACGGACGCAAAGTCAACAGACGCGTTTTGCCATAATGAATAACGGCATCATAAATTTCTCCTTCAGAAGAGGTCGTATTACTCAGCCGGGAAAAAGTCATAGATACCGTATAAGGCGTATGCGACTGAGTTTCGGAATAGAAAGTCACTTCCCCCTTAGCAGACCGTTCATAGCTTACCGTAACAGTCTTATCCGACTGTGCATAAACCAGTAGAGGCAAGCAAAAAAGAAGAAGACATAAATAGTGTTGTAGTTTCATAGTATCATGTTTTTAAAATTAATCGACTTGCCAGGTCAGCACAAAGTCCGGATGCAGGAGATATCGGATCTCAAATTTACGCTGTTCCGGTGTTCTGTACTCTTCAGCCGAGAAAACTCCTTTTTCAGTAACCGTAAAAGGAAAAATACGCAGATGCTCCCGAAAATCAACCTCCGGGGTATTCATACATTTAAACATCACTTCTTTGGCCGACCAATGGAGCAACAAAGCCCAGGTATCCGTTCCCTGATACGAAGACAGAGGTTCATCAGTACGCATATACTTATGCGCCACCTTATGTACCCGTTCACCGTATTGTTCTATATCAATGCCCACTTCCTTACCGGCTTCACCGATAATCACCGATACATACCCACGTGTATGAGAAATACTGATTGATGCAGATTTATCTGCCAGATACGGTTTCCCGCTGGGATAGTAAGCAATTTCCTTTTCCTCTCCCAATAGAGTGAATACCAACACACGAACCGACAACCATTCTAAACGACGATGTTCAGCAGAGAAACGTTGCAATCCCTCCAGGCATGTTTCCTGTTGCGGAAGCATGCTCAGCAATTCATCCAGTGTTTCGTCCATCTTCCAGACTCCCCACTTATATGAAGGATACGTATGTTGTATGAAAAGAGACATATTATTCTATAAATCAATCTTTCTTATCGGAATCCGACGGAAGAGTGTTGATGGTGAACTTCACTTTAAGAATACGGCGGTTATCCATCTCCAGAACTTCAAATTCATAGTGATCGTAGGTAACCTTTTCATGCAGGGCAGGGAATTCACCTTTCAGCTCCAGCAGTAATCCTGCAAGCGTATCAGAATCACCCGCCACTTCATCAAAGACTTCCTCGTCCACCTTCGTAATCTTATAAAAATCCGTCAACTGAGTTTTGGCTTCAAACACCCACGTATGATCGTTCAGCACTGCATACGTACGTTCTTCGTCATCATATTCGTCGTGAATCTCACCGACTATCTCCTCGATAATATCCTCCATCGTCACAATTCCCGATGTGCCACCAAATTCATCAACCACAATGGCAATATGAATCTTATTGGCCTGAAAATCACGCAGCAAATCGTCAATCATCTTAGTTTCCGGAACAAAATAGGCCGGACGTATCAGTGACTGCCAACGGAAATCCACCTTATTCAAATGGGGCAACAAATCCTTGATATATAAAATACCTTTGATATTATCCCGGTTCTCGGAATAAATAGGGATACGGGAATAAGCATTTTCGATAATGCATTGCAATACATCCTTGAAAGGCGTGCGAATATCCAGATCGACTACGTCCAGACGGGAAGTCATCACCTCCTTCGCCGTTTCACCGCCAAAACGAATGATACCTTCCAGGATATTATTCTCTTCCTTCAACTCCGCCTTATCCGTCAGTTCAAGGGCATGAGAAAGCTCGTCTACCGAGATGTTATGGTTTTTGCGGGCAAAATGCTTGTTCAGGAACGAAGTGGAACGCACCAGCATAGACGCTACCGGATAAAAAAGGGAACGAAACATCCAGATACCCGGAGCGGAAAAGCGGCAGAAAGCCAACGTCTTCTGGGCTGAATAAATCTTCGGCATGATTTCACCGAAAAGAAGCAGAAGGAAGGTCAGGATGACGGTCAGTATCAGAAATTCCGCAATAGGAGAATGGAACTCAAACACGCTCATGAAGAAGAAGTTACAGAGCATGATAATGGTCACATTCACAAAATTGTTTGTTATCAGGATGGTTGCCAGCAACCTTTCCGTGTCATCCAGGAGTTTACGAATTTTCTCGTCCGAGGGATGTTTCTTCTCGTCAACGGCATTCAGGTCGGACGGAGAAAGAGAGAAAAAGGCTATTTCTGAAGCTGAGGCAAAGCCGGATACGAGCAACAGCAAGCCTGCCAACACAATGGCGATGATTGCCGAAATAGTAGGGCTATGTACGGATATACCATTAAAAACATTTGCCAACTGGCATAAATAAGCGTCTGGGTCCAAAGATCTTGGTTTTAGTTAAACAATTAGAACGGTAAATCATCCGTTGTATTATCTTGTGCAGGGGTTGCCTGCGATTGCGCCATAGGTTGTGCAGGAGCACCTTGAGACATACCTGGTTGCGGAGCGGCAGCACCCGGTGCAGCAGTTCCTCTGGGACTCAGCATTTCCATAGAGTCCACAAAGATTTCCGTTACATAGCGCTTTGCGCCGGTCTGGTCATCGTATGAACGGGTACGTATTTTGCCTTCCACATAAAGTTTATCCCCTTTATGCACATATTTTTCGGCTGTTTCTGCCAGTCCGCGCCAAAGTACCAGATTGTGCCATTCCGTCCGTTCGGGTACCTGCGTACCGTTAGCCAATGTATATGCACGGTCTGTAGTAGCCAAAGGCAAAGAAGCCACAGCGATACCGGAATCAAGGTATCTTACTTCAGGGTCTCTACCTACATTTCCAATCAATATTACTTTATTTACTGACATAAGCCTTTTTCTTTTTATTTGAATTTGCTGCCAAAATTAAACAGAATAATCACACAATGCAAGAGTTAGCGCAACTTTTATAGATATTTCTCCAGAAAGGCATGCACCAGGCGAGAGACTGCATACTGCTCCAAATCCTCTATTTTCACCCGCAGAAAGGCAGAAAAAGAAGTAGAATTTTCCGGTAAAACAACTTCATAGAAATTGGTATAAATCACCCTGTGGGAGAGCACATGCTTCACATTTCCACTGATTAAACGCAATCCCGAAACCTCCCCATCTGCAAAAAATGCACGTACCTGCGGCAATTCACGAAACTCTTCTTCCATCACAGGTGCTTCCGTTTCTATCAGTGGAAATTCGAAAAGATTTTTCCAGATATCATCCTCCGTCCGTTTATGTAAATAGGTACACGCGCCCACACGTACATATATATAGTTAAAATAACGATTGGTGGTTTTCGTCTTATGCTGCTTTACAGGCAACTTCGTTATCGTACCCCCCTTCAGGGCTGAGCAACTGTCTACCAAAGGACAAAACAGGCAATTCGGTGATTGCGGCGTACATTGTATGGCACCGAAATCCATTATCGCCTGATTGTAGACAGCAGGCTGCGATTTATCCATCATCTCATCTGCCAAAGCAGCAAACAATTTCTTGCCTTCCGTACTGTCCACTGGCGTATCGATGCCGAAATAGCGGGAAAGCACACGATAGACATTCCCGTCCACCACAGCATAAGGCATACCGTAGGCAGATGAGCAAATAGCCGCAGCAGTATAGTCCCCTACCCCCTTCAACGCACGCACCCCTTCATAAGTAGCCGGAAAAACACCATTCATGCTTTTTGCCGCCGCATGCAGATTACGTGCACGGGAATAATACCCCAGTCCCTGCCAGCATTTCATCACCTCATCTTCCGGTGCTTCAGCCAAGGCTGTCACATTAGGAAAACGATGAATAAAACGCAAAAAATAATCATAACCTTGTGCTACCCGGGTCTGCTGCAGTATAATCTCTGAAATCCATATAATATAAGGGTCGGTGGTATCCCGCCAAGGCAATTCACGCTTGTTTTCGGCATACCAGGCTATCAATTTCTCACTAAATATATTCATCTCTATTACAGATAGTTATAAAAGTCTAAAAAGGGCAACGTCTTTCGCCTCAGATGGCTACCTCCTTTGTAATTCATGGCTATATCCCTAATATAAAAGGATGTAGCCCTTCCTACAGCACAAAAATAGTTCTTTTTCCCCCAACAAACCTTAATCAAAAGACTTTTTTAGAAAATTGTCCAGAATATATTTTTTAGAGAGCGTAAAAAGCTATATATTTGCAGTCCAAAAAATTAGGAAACTATAGTAATAATATTTTTTTTAAAGAAAAATGACTAAAGCTGATATTGTAA
>OODL01001279.1_pt1 | contig 23018 bp, 9 predicted proteins | sample 1671181 | NCBI WGS metagenome assembly OODL01 (sample SAMN06348130, study PRJEB24527) | human gut metagenome | biome: human gut; feature: ankylosing spondylitis patient; material: feces | host: Homo sapiens | place: China | collected 2015-10 | reverse complement strand
TGGAGTTCAGACGTGTGCTCTTCCGATCTCTTCGGGAAAAATCATCACTTTGCGGCCTTTTTTAATTTCTTCCGCCAGCGAGCGGACCGACAGCGGATTGGCCGGATCGACCGGATAAAAATCGACCAGCAGGCGGATGACGGGAATAAACCATTTCTGCGTCCAGCCGGTGTTGATGGCAAAAGTGATCCGTTCGGGCATAAAAGCCGCCAGCAAAACGCCGTCAAGAAGCGAAACATGGTTGGAAACAATCAGCACTTTCGAACCGGCGCGCTTAAAGTTGGCAATGCCGCCGACTTTGGAGCGAAACAGAAAACCGAGCAGGCTTTGCACCAGCGAGCGGGTCAGCGCATCCGGCAGCAGCGCGCAGATATACACGGAAACCGCGGCACAGGCCAACGCCGCCGCCAGAAAAAGCTGCGGCAGGGTAAAGCCGAGGGAAAGAAAAACGACCGCAAAAACCGCCGACAGCACCATGCCCAGCGCATTGAAGATGTTGTTGCCGGCAATGACGGTGGCCACATAGGCCTTCGGCGCGCGGCTCTGCATAAAGGCGTTGAGCGGAATGACATACATGCCGCCCCAGAAAGCCAGCGCGAACAGGTTAAAGCTCAGACCGAAGGCATGCGGCCGAGAAAAAAATTCGGCAAAGGAAACTTTTTCCGCCGGGGTCGGATAACCGTCGGCAAACCAATACAGCAAAAACAGGCTGACGCCCATGCCGACGGCCGAAAGCGGCACGTAAGTCGTATGGACGAAGCCTTTCAGAAGCCGGTTGCAGCAATAGGAACCGGCCGCCACGCCGACCGAAAACAGCACCAGAAAAAAGGTGATGACGCCTTCCCCGGCATTGAGTATTTTGCCGCACAGCGGATAGACCTGCACCGCCACCAGCGCACCGACGGTCCAAAACCAGGTGGCGCCGAGAATGCTCATGAAAACCTGCCGGTGTTTAAGCAGAAAGCGGAAATTTTCCAGCGCGGAGGCAAACAGGTTGGCAGAAACCTTCAGTTCCGGCCGCGGAGAAGGCGCCGGAGGAATCTGCCGGGCGGACAGCCAGCCGACGGCCGCCAGCAGAATCAGCAGCCCGATCGTTACCTCAATCGGCAGCAGGGTGCCGAGAATCAGCCCCAGCAAAATCGCCATATAGGTGGTGCTTTCGATATAGGCGTTGCCGGCGATCAGTTCTTCGGGTTTCAGGTGCTGCGGCAAAAGGGCGTATTTGACCGGCCCGAAAAAGGCCGACTGTGCACCCATCAGAGTCATAATCACGATCAGAAGCGGCAGGCTGTGCCGGTAATAAGCCAAAGCCACCCCGAGCATCAGCAGCAGTTCGGTTATTTTCAGCACGCGGGCGATTTTGTCGCGCGGATATTTGTCCGCCAGCTGCCCGGCCATGGCAGAAAAAAGGAAAAACGGCAGAATGAAAAGGCCCGCGATCAGGTTGGAAAGAATGTCCGACTGCGCCGTCATCTTCACGGTCACCAGCGTCAGCAGGGCATTTTTGAACAGGTTGTCATTCAAGGCACCCAGAAACTGGGTAATCATCAGGGGCAGGAAACGTTTGGTTTTCAGCAGCATAAGTTTTTCCTCAGTCAAATATCCAAAACTAAAGCATGAAGCCCGGGCACTGTCAAGAAATTAAAATAAAGGCAAATAACGGTTGCTATTTATAAAAATGCGTGTATCCTTAAAAACTGCGTTAGATTTTAAGGCCGCGGCGACGCGGCGTCCCGAATTAGATTTTTCTTTTAATGTCATAAACCGTCAAAAGATTTTTCTATACGTCAGGAAAATCTTTGCGACCCCGTGTCCAATTCCGGACAAGGGCAATTTGTTTTAAGAAAAGGAAAATCAAAATGACCAAAGGTATCGTAAAATGGTTCAACACCCGCAAGGGTTACGGCTTCATTCAGCCGGAAGACGGCTCGAAAGATATTTTCGTTCACATCAGCGCGCTGGAAAGGGCCGGCCTGAACAATTTGCGGGAAAATCAGAAAATCGCTTTTGAAGCGGTTGAAAGCAAAGGCAAAATTTCCGCCGAAAACCTCAGCCTGCTGTAAACGAAAAAAGGCCCCGCGTCCGGCGCGAGGGCTTTCCGATACAAGGAACCCCGGAATTTTCCGGGGTTTCTTATATATATGGTTTGGACGTTTGCTGAAATCGACGGACGCCGACCGGCCTGCCCCGCCGTTGCGAAGCCCGAACCCGGGCAAACGTCGTTTGCAACGACCAATACCGCTTGCGCCGGCTCGCAGAAGCTTATCGTCCGTTTGCACAAAACGGCTTCGAAAATGCCGGAACCGTTTTTTTGTTTGCGATACGGCGCTTTTTTGCAAACCGCGAAGCTTAAAAGCCAACCGAAAGCTTTTCCTCTTCTCCCGTCAGGCTGCCGATGTTCATGAACAGCCCGTCGCCCGTTTGCAGCTTGTAACGGTCAAGCAGCGGCGCCCGCATGATTTCGATCGGATTTTCCGACGGATATTCGGTATAAGGCGGATTCATCATCCGCGCTTCCAGATCGGAAATGCCCAGCCAGATGTTGTAGAAGTCCGTATGCTCGCGGACATACAGCTCAAATCCGCCGACCGCCGTTACCCGGGCAATGTTGGCATGGCCGGAAGGCAGGCCGATCATCACCTTGCCCGACTGCAGGTTGTAAACGTAGTCGGAAACCAGGCCATCCCCCAGCTTGTTAACGGCAATTCCCGTTTCCGCCTTGAGGTTGATTTTGCCGCGGCCGTTGTCGTTTAAGGCCAAAACCAGCCGGTTGTCAGGCATGCCGATGCTGCCGTTCGTATGCAGCGTAATGTTGTCCGCCTTAAAGTTCGGCACTTCGGGATCCATGCCCGGCGCCGCCATGATTGAACTTTCCACCCGCATGTCAATGTCGCCGTTTGAGGCAAACCGGCGGACGTTCATATCGCCGTTGACCTCGCTGATGAAAATTCCCTTTTCCGCCAACGCGCTGATCCAGCCCGGTTCGGTATAAGAGGAATCAACCGTCAGATAATTGCCGGAGGTACCGATGCTGCCGTTTTTCGCCGTCAGGTCGACGGTATTGGCAATGATCGCCCCTTCCGCCGGCGCGCCGGCATTCAGGACGGAACCGCCGGCCGTAACCGTTACCCGGCCGTTGGCGGCTTTGACCGAACCGCGCAGGTTGGCGTCGGCATTTTCAACCGTCAGGGCAATATTTCCCTTTTCCGACGTCAAACGGCCGAAAATGTTGTCACTGTTGACGGCAATCCGCATGTCACCGCCGGAAACAACCTCGTCCAAGTCTGCCGAATCGGCGGCAATGCTGACTTTTTCGCCGGCATTTATGTTGCCGGCCGTCAGGTTGCCGGCCGCGTCAATTTTCATATCGCCGCCGGAACCGATCAAATCGGCAACCATGTCTCCCAGGCGTGATACCAGGGTTACGCTTCCTTCGGCCGTCGCACCGCTCACGTCAAGATCGTTTTCCGCCGTCATCAGCAAATCGCCGCCGGCACGGAGATTATTCGCGAAAAGGCTGCCGGCGCCGTTGACTTTGACGCTGCCGCCGGCGGTTGCGTCGTTTAAGGTCAGGTCAGCGGCGGAGGTTATTTCAATCTCCCGGCCGGCGTTGACGCCTTCAAAAACGGCCGAACGGACATTGTTCAGATAAATGCTGCCGTCGGCGGAAGCCGTCAGCCGTTCCGTCGACACATTCAGATAACGTCCGGCCGCGCCGATGTCGCCGCCGACGCCGTTAAACTCAAGGGCCGCCGCGGACAACAGACTGTCGGCCGTCGCGCCGATAAGCGAAGAAGCAGACTTCAGACGGAGGGTTCCGCCGACCGCCGACGATTCAACCGCCAGTTCCTGCGCGCCGAGGTTGTTGACATTGGCATCACCGGCAACATTTAACGTCAGCGTATGTTCTTCGTTTTCCTTGTCGCCCAAAGCGACGGTCAGATAATTGTCCTCGTCGCCGACGTTTTCGGCATTGACGACAATGCTCTGTCCCTGCAGATTGACAATCTCGCCCTCTTTCAGCGTGCCGGCAATCAGGCTGCCGTCAGCCGTCAGGCTGAGAACGCCGTCTTTGGCCAGCAGACTTTCCGCCACCAGATCGCCGCCGGTCGAGTTAAGGAAAATGTCGTTTTGGCTGCGGGCCGTTACTTTGGCACCGTCGGCCAGCTTGAGGTTCAGCGCCTTATCCTCGGTGCCGATGCTGCCGTCGGCCGCTTCCAGGACAAGATCGCCGCCGATAACGTTGGCATGATCGGCCTCGGTCGCCACGTTGTAAATACCCTTGGCGCCGGCAATGGTAATCTTCTGCCCTTCGCCCGCCTCAACCGTATTGACGTTGATGTCTTCTTCGCCGCCGAGATAAATGTAGTCCCTGGCCTTTAACGTGATACTGTCGGCGTGGATGTCAACGTCCTCGCGTTTGTGTACGGTCACCGTGTCGCCGTCTTCGGCAATTTCCAGATTGTCCCGTTCGGCCGAAGCGATCAGCAGTATCTTGTCGACGTCCGTTTCCGGCGAAAGCTCGGAAAGTTTGAAAGTTTCGCTGCCGGTATCCTGCCCGATCGAACCGTTGGCTTCAATGGTTACGTTTTTGCCGACCACGTTCGGATCCTCAATCATATACTGGGTATCGACCACTTCGCCTTCTTTGGCCTTGAAGATGCTGTAGGCCAGCTGGCTCTTGTTCCAGCCCGCGCCTTCCGCCAGTTCGGCCTCTTCGGCTTCGCTCAGCCGATACGTCCAGCCGGCGTCATAGCTCGAACCGTATTTGCTCTCGTCGCCGTAAACGGCGGCCAGCTTTTTGTATTCGGCCGTCTTTTCGGCTTCCAGCTGATTGATATATTCGTCGGTAATCTTATCCATGCCGAGAGCCTGTTTTTCGCTTTCGTTCAGCTCCTTGTTCAGCAGCGCTTCCCGTTCTGCGGCGGTAAACCTGAATTCCGGCTCTCCGCCTTCCGGCTGGCGCGACTTATACTGCCAGTAGGCATTATATTCCGCTTTCTTGCCGTTGAGGAACGCTTCCTTCATCTGTTCGTTGCCGACGTCAAGCCCCATGTCGTCCCAGATTTTGGTCAGCTGCTCGACCGTCTTGTCGTCGTAGACTTCGTTGGTGTTGGCGTCAAACACGCTGCCGTTTTCAACCTTGACGTTGACGTCGCCGGCTAAGGAAACCACGCTTTCAAGACCGAGGTCGCCTTCTTCCTGAACGAGGTTGACATTGTTGTTGGCCAAAACCGTCAGAGCGCTGTCTTCATCGCCGGAAGTCTGAATTTTAAGCGCCGTGTCATCGGTGCCGATTGAGCCAGTCTGCGCCGTCAGACTGATTTTCCCGCCGCTGATCAGCGAATCCGCCGAAGCGCCGAAGATGCTGCCGGCAGCGTTGACCGAGGTGTTGCCGCCGTTGTTGACAATGCTGTTGAAAACAAAGTCGCTGCCGGCCGACTTCAGATTGACGTCACCCGACACTTTGTTGACGACGTTCAGGTTGCCGCCGGCAACGTCAACCGCCAGCGCGGTGCCGTTGCTGCCGATGCCGTTGTTGGCCGTCAGGTTAAGGCCGTCGCCCAAAATCCGCGCATAATCGGAACCGACCTTGATTGCCCCTTCGGTGGTGATGTTGGTGGTGCCGCTCCGGTTGTTAATGACGCCGTTCAACGTAATGTCGGATTTGGAGACGATGTCCGCCAGCGCGCTGTCATAACCCTTGAACGAAATTTTGATGTCATAGTCGGCTTTGACGCTGTGGGTGTTGATGTGGGTTTCCCCTTTCTGATAAATGTCGGTCGTCTTGTATTTGTCGACCGAGAAAATCCACCAGCCCTCGCTCCACTCTTCCACATTATGGTAAATCAGCTTGTCTTCGCTCGATACGTAAGAATCCTTCTCATATTCGTACTTGTTATCGGAACTGCTGATTTCGATGCGTTCGCCGTCTTCCATCTTAACCGGGTCGCCGACCGGCGTCGGCCCGGTGACGGTTACGCCCTCGCCGGTATCGGGAACCAGCCAGTCCATACCCCAGAAAGAATCGCCTTCGTAGGTCTTGGTGGTCTCGCTGACGGTTTTTTGTCCGGTCTGCCAGACATAACGCTGATTTTCCAGCGGCGAATAAGCGGTACTTGACTTGCCGTTTTCATCCTGCACGGCATTAATGTCTTTACTGCCGCCGTTGTTGTCGGCCACCGTGATCGTGTTGCCGTTGCGGGTATAAGTGGTTTGCAGATACTCGCCCGCAGCGTTCTTTTTTGCCAGGTCGGTGATCTTGATCACGCCGGAAATGCGGTTGGACAGACTCATGTTATTGACCACGATTTCCCTGCCCGACCGGTTGTTGATGTTAACCCGCCCATAACCGTCGGTTACCATGATTTCGCCGGAATTCTGCGAGGTGTTGAGAATATGCCCGTAAATTTCGACGTAACCGCCTTCGACCCGCACGTCGGCCAGCTCGATCTGTCCGGTGACGGCGTTGTAATAGGCGTCAACATTGCCGTATTTGTCGGACAGTTTATAAAGCGGCGACGCGTTGTAATTATACTGTTTGTTGCGATTGTAGTCGGCCAACGCGGTTTCCGAAGTCAGCCCGCCCGCCAGCTGAATTTCCCCGTCGGGGATGTCCAGATTATAATCGGTGGTGCCGCTTTGTACCAGACCGTTCAGATTGATATAACGGCCGCTCAGGAAAATGTTGTTGCCGGCAACCAGCGACGAACGGCTGTCGTCAATGTCCGCGTTGGACGAAGCAGTGGCCGAACCGTCGGTCAGGTGGCCGCTTTCATTGCCCGAGGCTATAGCGTCCCAGGCGGCTTCCGGACTGCCGCCGATATGACGGAAACCGTTGGTATAGCCCTGATAAATGTCGCGGCCGGCGGTGATATTCAGGTCTTTGCCGTGAATGGTGCCGTTGACGTAAATGCTGCCTGCGGCGTTGTTCACTTTAACCAGACCGCCGTAGTTGGTGACGGTGCCGTCAATGTCAATGTTCGGCGCACGGCCGTCATTGGCCGCAATGTCTGAAGTAATGGTCACGGTCGGGCTTTCCATCGTCTTTTCGGCAATATGGACTTTCAGCGAACCGATGTCGCCGGTAACCGCCGCGCCGTTAAGCTTAACGGTGCCGCCGCTGCCTTCGGGAATGGTAATGTCCGAAACGCGGAGGAAAGAAGAGCTCTTGTTTTCGATCGTCACCGCCGCGTCGCTGGTAACCGACATTAAACCCGTCCCTTCCATCGATTGGGTATTGAGGCTGATGGCACCGGGCTGGGCGTAGATGTCGCCCAGGGTTATATAGTCAACGGTAGTGTTAACGGTGCCGCCGTTTTCGCTGTAAAGCCCCATCAGCGTCAGCTTGGCCTGCAGGGCGGCGATTTCCGCGTCATAATAGGCCACGGCGTCTTTGTCTTCGATATATTCCGCCCGCAGATTTTTCATCCGGTTGATTTCATCAATGATATTGCTGTAAAGCTTCTCGCCGGTCTTTTTATGATAAAGCTGATCGTCGTCATAGAAAGTTTCTTCGCCGATGGTTACCTTAACCCGGCCGTTTTCGTCAATTATAAATTTCTGAATGTTGTTGACGCCGGCTTCCGCAGTGCCGTTAACGACGATCCGCGAATTGTTGTCGACCGTTCCGTTGAAAGATTTGTCTTCCAGCGAAAGCAGCTCGTTATACGGGTTTTTGGCCGAAGAAAAGCCGTCGGCAACCGCAATTCCCATGTTCGAGGTCAGATTGATGTCGCGGCCGCTTTTTACAACCGCGCCGGAATCGATATTGATCAGGTTGTTCATGACAATCGTTGCTTCAACTTCCGGATCGGAGAACGGCAGCGCGGTGTTGTTCCACAGATAAACGCGGGAATGCAGCGTATTGTTGCCGCTGTAGTCTTCATAAGCCTGGCCGGCGTAAACGTGAAGGTCGCCGTAGGACATGGTACGGGAACCGTCGGCAAAGTTGACCGAATTGTCGGACGTCGTCCGCACCGTCGAGCTGCCCATCGCCACTCCGGAGGCGCCATAAGTGTTGACGTAAACTTCCGAATTGAGGTTGGCATTCGAGTTGGCCGTCAAGATCAGGTCGTCGATCGAGGCAATGCTGCCTTTTAAGTTGACCGCGGCTTTGTTTTTGCGGTTGTCGATCGAAGAAACGGTATCGGCAATCGCCAGCACGCCGCCGCTGACCAGTTTGGCCTTGTCGGTCGCCTTCACATCATTTAAGGCGGAAACGGCAAACTGATAGTCTTTTTCCTTTTCCTTGCGGGCAACATTGCGCGAGAACACCGTGTCTGCGCCGAAATCAACCGTCGCTTCGTTGTCAATTACGGTTTTGCTGATGACGGCGGGCGCATCGACGACGCCGCCGGAACCGGACTGAATATTGTAGTCCACGCCGCTTTCCGACCAGCCGCTGCCGTTATAGGCGAATTTACCGTTCTTGTCATAGGTGTTAATTGCCTTGACGTTAACGTCGTTAACCGCAAATTCGGCATTGCCTTTAATGTCAACCGCGGTTACGGCGTTTGACGCATTGTCAACCCGGGCGCCGCTGGCTCCGACCACCGAAGCGTTGACGGAATCGGCGGTGCCGTTCTGTTTGACCGACCGGCTGGCAAGAACTTCCAGCGCTTCCAGGTCAAAATGCCCATCTTTGCCGTCGGTGCCGATCGTTACTTTGGTTTCGGCATCGTTTTTGGTACCGGATATGGCCGCCGCGCCGGAAATAACGCCGCCGCTGCCGGAAACAGTTTCCGCATACAGAATGTCCGTCGCCTCGGCTTTGGCCGTCAGCTTGTCGGCCGTCAGGTCAATTGCCCCTATTTCGGTAATCGTGTCAAGGTGTCCCGCAGCGTCGGCAAGAGTTGCGCCGGCAGCCAAAATGCCGCCTCGGTACGCCGAAGAAACCGCCGCCTGTCCGGAGTTGGACATGCTCAGAATCTCCACGTTTCCGGCACCGGTAAATTTGGCGCCGTCTTCAACTTTGGCCAGCACCTTGCCCCCGACGCCGGCAGAAGACTGCGCGCCGTTGCCGCCGATCAGGGCGCCGGCCGCGGCCAGCGAATCGGTTACGGCATCGGCTTTCAGCTGCCCGGCACCGACATAAACGTCAGCGGCGGCAATTTCCGCGCTGCCGTCGACAACCGCCTGATTGTCCAGATCAATATCGGATTTGGCAACTGAAGCGCCGACGCTCAAAACGCCGGCATTGACACCCAGCGCCCCGGCATTGCCGTGGCTGGAACCCGAAGTAAACATGCGGAAACCTTCCGCCAGTTTGAAAACCGCATCACCGACATAAGACTTCAGCTTGCTGACAATCGAACTTTCGGCATAAGCGCCTTCGCCGCTGACAACGCCGGCCGCACCGGCAATCGCCTGAACGTCGACGCTGACGTCGTCTTTGGCACTGCCCTCAAAGCTGTCTGCCGTTACTTTGGCACCGTCGGCGACAAAAGCCCGAACATCGTTGGTCTTGTTAACGATTGCTACCGACGCGCCGGCCGCGCCGCCGACCGACGCTTCCACCCCGGCCGCCAGAGCCTCGATGTCGGACTCGTCTTCGGCTTCCATGGTTACGTTGCCGGCGTTAACGACGGCACCGTTGCCGACATAAGCCTGAGCGTGGCTGTCCGCGTTGACATGAACCACCGATCCGCCGGCGGCAAACATGGTGGCAATGACGCCGCCCATGCTCTTGCTGTCAACATCGGTTTTGGTCAGAGCACTCAATGAAAAATCTTTTCCGGAAGCAACCAGCGCGTTGCCGGCAATATAAGCTTTGGCCGCGTTGCGGATGTCGGTTATGCCGACCGAAGCGCCGGCACTGACACCGCCGGCAGCCATTTCGCCGGTCAGATTACGGGTGTGCACGTCGTCGGTCGCGGCAACCGCAATATTGCCGCCGGCTTTTACCGTCGCCCCCGAACCGACATAGGCGGAAGTGCCGACGTCTTTGCTGACGGAAGTCGAGAATTCCTTGTTAACATCGCGGTCAAATTCGGACAAATCAATATCCGTCGGCAGCCCGTTGATGTTCAGACTGTCCTGATACTCGTTATTGCGGGCAATTTCGGCATTGACCGTTTCCAAAACGCCGGCCGTCTGCTCCTGCATGTCGGCAGTATAGTTGCTGCCGACGCGAATGACGGAAATTGCGCCCGACAAAGTGCCGGCGCCGCCCGAACCGGCAATACCTTCCACGCTGATGTCGCGGACACTGTCGGCCGTAATGTCAACGTTTCTGCCGGCGGAAAGCGCCAGACTGCCGATTGTTCCGGCCGAGGTTCTGCCGTCAATGGTGGAAACGTCCACGCTGGCGCCGCCCGAACCCAGGCCGACCGCTGCCGAACCCAGCAGGTTTTCAATCGCGGCGTCGGCGGAAGCGGCAATTTTCACATCCTGCGAAGCGTTGCTCATGTTTTGGTTGATCTCGGTCGTTTTGCCCTCGTCTTCGGTAATGAAAGCTTCGGTCGTATTGTCGATCGTATTGACCGCAACCGAACCGGCAACGCCGGAATAAGCGCCCAGACCGGCGGCAAAGACGTAAGACAAAATGCTGCTGTCGGAATCGGCCGTCAGCGAAAGCTTCTTTGCAACATCGACGGAAGAGTTGCCGATTTTGGCCGTCGTATCGTTTGCAATGTCGGAAACCAGAACCGACGCGCCGGTGCCGTTATACAGGCCGACGCCGCCGGCGCCCAGGGCAACCGCAAAATCCTCTTCCGTTCCGTCATCCTTCAGGCGTTTGCCGAGGCGGGTTACATCTTTTGCCGCCACCGTCATGCTGCCGTAGCCGGCAATCGTCGAAGCGTCGACCAGCGCGCGGTTATGATTGCCGATTTCCGCCACGTTGACATTGCCGGCCACCCCGACCTTGCCGCCGGCGCCGCCGACAACAACCGAGTTAAAATAGGTTTTGGCGTCGGTATTAACCCCGATGTCGCCTTTCGACTTCACGTTTGAACCGTTGACGATTTCCGCTTTGGTCGTATTCTCCACCAGCGTGGTAACCGAGGACAGGCCGACCCCGACTGTTCCGCCGGCCAGCGTGCCGGCATGGGTTTCCAGCTGCGTCTTGTTGGCAGCGAAAACGTTAACCTCTTGATTTACGGCATATTTTTCGTCATTTCCGCCGCTTAAGTCCTGATTGATTTTGGCATTGTCAATTCTTGCGACCGCCGAATTGTTAACCTGACTGACCGCCACGTTGGCGCCGATGCCGGCAGCTTTGCCGAGGCCGGCGTTGACGCCGTACATATTGACGATGCTGTCGTTTTCGGCCGCCACGCCGACACCGGTCGTTCCGTCTTCCGCCGGCTTGTTGCCGTAAGCATTAACTTCGGAATTGTTACGGATTTCGGCCAGCGTGTCTTCGCTCACCGAACTGGTGCCGACGGTTCCGCCGCCGCCCACGCCTTTGGTTGAAAGCGCAATCATGCCGCCGTAAAAATTGATGACGCTTTTGGCAATGCTCTTTAACAACACGCTGCCGTAAGCCGTCAGACCGGAATTGTCGGCATAGCCGTAAGTGCGGTTATTGATGTTGTTGACGGAAACCGAACCGGAAACGGAAGCCTTGCCGCCGTAACCGACGCCGGCCGAAGAAGTTTCGATTTCCGAAGTATTTTGCGCCGTGATCGAAATATTGCCCTTTTCGGCTTCAATATCGGCGTTTTTGGCGTAGGATTCCGTGGTATTGTCAATTTCGTTCACCGCGACCGAAGCGCCCACGCCGCCGGTGCCGGCGGCAGAAATGTTGCCGGCCAGGGCAAAGATGTCGGCGCCGCTTTCGGCTTTGATTTCAACATTATCGGCACTGACGAATTTGCCGCCGTTAACTTTCGAATTGCTGACATAGGCCGCCGTCCGGCTGCCGATCTCGTTGATCGACACCGCGCCGGCAATGGTAATGCCGGTTTTGCCGAACGCGCCGGAAGCGCTTTCCGCCGCAGCGATAATTTCGCCGGTTGAGGCCGCATGGATTTTCAGGTCGCCGATATTGTCGACTTTCGCGTTGTTGACAAAGGCAACCGACCGCGAACCGTCCAGCTTGTTGATGCCGACTGCGCCGGCTATGCCGACGTTGGTGCCGCTTTGTTTGACAAAGGAAACGCCGCCGCCGACGGTCAGGACATCGTTGTCGTTATTGCTCGCCACTTCAAGAGCGGGACGTTTTTCCTCATCCCCCGAAGCGCCTGACACGCCTTTGATCACCGCGTTGTTGACATAGGCTTCGGAAACGCTTTCCAGCGTGTTGTAGGAAGCGGTGCCCGACAACCCGAGACCGAAATTGGTACTGCCGTTGTCCTGGCCTTTATCCTGGGTAATCAGCGCGCCGGCGGCGGAAACGGCGTAGAGGTCTGAACTGTTTTGGGCGTTGACGAGGATGTTGCCGTCGGTAACGATTTTGCCGGTAACGGCAGAGTTGTCATTCTGATTCAAGCTGCCGATCACCGCGCGGGTATTCTGACTAATGTCGTTCAACGCGCCCGAAGCGCCGATGCCGACCATGGAACCGCGAACCACGCCGCCGGCAATGTTGACAAAGCTGTTTTCGCTTTCGGCGTTAACCGTAACGCCGCTCTTTTCGTCCGCCTTTTCAACCAGGACGTCCGCCTGATTGCTGATTTGCGCCAGCACGTCGGAATTGGACTTCAGCCAGTCGAACGTCCCCTGAAAACCGAAAGTGTCCGACTTTTTGTAACCGGCGGTGCCGGCAATCGACAGATTGCGATGGGTTGCGGAAGCATTGACGTCCAAATCGCCGGCATAAAGTTTGACGTTGTCGCCGATAATCGCGTTAACTTTGCTGTCGTACCAGGTTTGCAGATACGAGCCGCCGAGGCCGAATTTGGCCGCGCCGCCGTATTCGCCGGACATGTTGAAGGTTTCGACATAGCTGTCGGCGCTGACTTTGACGGCCGGCGCCTTGTCCAGCCTGGTGTAGCCGGCATTGTTCGGATTATACAGCTGATTGATCTCGGCGCCATCGGCAATCACCGCATCGGACTTGTTGTTAAATTCCATCAGGTTGACCGAACCGGCAATGCCGACAATGCCGTTTTTCTCCTCTCCGGGGTTTGCGTCGCCGGAACTGGTGTTGGCGCTGCTCTTGACCAACGAGGTATAAAACGACATCGGGTTGTCTTCCAGATATTTTTCAATGTTGGTCAAAAGCGCTTCGCCTTTTTCCAGCACGTTACCGGCCAAACCGTCGAAAACGTTGAGGATGGAAGCGTCCGGCCACAAAACAGGTTCTTCGGTTTCAGAAGTCAGCTCAAGGCTTTGCGAAGCGTTGACGGCAACGCCGGCGCCGATTTCCGCGCGGGAAGTGTTATCGTAAACGCCGTAACCGACCGCCCCGGCAAAAGAATTTTCCTTGTTCTGGTCCTGACTGTGGTCCTTGTCGTTCGTCTTAGGCGAAACGCTTGCGCTGGCGCCGTTGGTAATCACGTCCATAACATGCGAACCGATTGTAACTTTGTCGCCGGTCACCGTAGTTTTGGGCGTATCGGCAGCCGTTTGTCCTTCGCCGTAGTTGTTGGCAATTTTGACATTTGAACTGTTGTTGTGTTTGCTGTAGGAAACTGCGCCGCTCATTGCCAGCTTGACGTTGCTTTGCGAATGGGTCTGCGCCGGAATGGCAGTAATCCATTTGGACAGGCCGTCCAGCATCTTGTTGCCGGCCCATACATTCAACCGGTCGAAAATACCGTTGCCGACGACGGTTTTGGCGGAAGACGCGTTTTTAACCGCTTCAATGTCGGAAGTAATGTTAACCGTACCGCCTTTAATCGTTCCGCCGACGGTCACGCTGCTGCTGCTTTCGGATTCACTGTAAGCCACGCCGGCCGCCGCCCAGCCGTCCTGATAAGCCAGTCCTTCGGCGGCGACGTTATGCGACTTGCGGGTATCGGCGGCAATCTCCAGTTTGTCGGTTGCGGTAATGCTCGCTCCGTTTTTAATGTCAATTTTGTTATCGGTATCGGTCAGACCGACGGCTACCGCAATATCAACCGGCACGCCGCGGCCGCTGCCGTAAGCGGAGGTTGTCGCCTCGGCCGAAGTGGTACTGTCGATTTCGGAAGTGATGGCCACGTTTTTGCCGCTGATGTTGACGCCGCTGTCAATAAAGACGCCTGAAGCAGCACTGTTTTCGGCCACAGTCACGTCAATGCCGGTACCCAGCGTGTCCACTTCGGAGTTGGAAACTACCTTGGAATTGATTTTGACGTCTTCTTTGGCGGCAATGGTTACGTTTTTGCCGATATTGATGCCGGCTTCCGCCTCCGACTTGCTGTAACCGACAAACAGGCCGCTGTCGGTCAGCGCCTCGAAAAATTCCAGCCCTTTGGCCTTCAAGGTTTCGCCGATCGCCGTCAGCGCCGACGAACCGTTGTCTTCCGTCACTTCGCCGGTAACGATGCCGTCCAGCACTTCGGCGTCGCCGGCCAGCGCATAGAGATAAATGTTGTCGCCTTTTAAGGTCGCGTTGTCCTCAATGTTCAGAAACGCGCCGCTTTTCTTGACCCAGCCGGCGTCGGTGTCGCGGGCGATCAGAGTGATATCGCCGTTCTCCTTAACCAGACTGACGCCTTGTTTGACGTTGACGGTATTGGCGATCGCGTAGATGTTGTCCTGTCCTTTGTAAGCGCTGTCGGAAGTGATGTTTAAAATTTCGGGATCAATAAAGATCATGCCGTCCCGGCCGCCGGCCGTCATGGTGCCGCCGTTCAAATTGACTTCCTTTAACGCGCTCAGTTCGACAAAGCCGCCTTTGGCCGAACCGTCGTAAGCGTCGGCGGCAATTTCCGCGCCTTTTTCCAGATCGGCCTTATTGTCGGCAAAAACCACCACCGAACCGCCGTCCTTATGCTCGGCAGACCCTTTGGCGCTGATCAGCGAGCCTTTCCGCAGGCTGATATTGCCGCCGGCTTTGACAACGATGCCGCCGGCTTTGCCGCTGCCGCCCGCATCGGCTTTGATCGTCCCGGCATTAACCACGTCGTTTTCGGCAAAAACGCCGATTTTGCCGTCTTTGAAAGCAAGCGGCGCGTCAATGTCAAGACCGCCGGTATTAACGATGTCGGAAGCCTGCGTCGGTTTGAGGTTGGCCAAAATCTCGCCGGCATTGACCACGCCGCCAGCCCTGACCGCAACCGAATCAAGCGCTTTAATTTTGCCTTTGACGGAAATGACGCCGGCCGGATTGATCGGCAGGTCGCCCGCCAGCACGGACTTGGTCGCCAGTTCGGAAATACTGCCGTCCTGCCCGATCACCTGATCCATGAATTCCTTGTTCGGGGTTGAAAGCATCAGCGAACCGACGTTGACCACGCCGCTTTTGCCGATGGCAATGCCGTGCGGGTTCAGAATGAAGACGTTGCCGCCGATTTTGCCGTTTTTGATTGAGTTCAGAATGCCGTCGATGTTGGTTTTGCCGTCGCGCACCAGGTTGATCAGATTGAGCGTGGAACCGGGCAGATAAAGGTTGACCGTGGTTCCCTTGTAGACGTCGAAATTGGAAAACGAGTTGAACGCGTTTTTGCCGGAAACGGTAGAAGTCGTCACGTCATACACATGGCCGTTGACGTTAACCGTGGTCTGGGTACGGCCGTCGGGGGTAATCATCGCCGCCCAACAAACATTGGAAAACATAAAGCTGTAAATTGTCAGGTAAGTGATGATTTTTCTGAACATATGACTTGCTCCTACCAAATTCTGGATTGAATGAAGAAAAGGAATTCGACGTCTTCGTCGCTTTCGTAATATTTGTGTTCCTTGAGCGGAAACGCCACCGTAAAGTTGGCGTCCAGCCGCCCAAACAGTCCCGCCCGGGCACCGACGCCGGTACTGTAGATAAAAGCTTCGTTTTCGTTTTTCAAATTGTTGCTGTCTTTGGCATAGACATGACCAAAGTCAAAAAAGGCATAGACTTTGGCGCTGTTCAGCCAGTCGGCTTCCTTAATCAGCGGTTTTATGTCGTATTGCAGTTCGTTCATGACGGCAAAACCCTTGTCGCCGACCAGCATCCCCTCGGTATAGCCGCGCACCGAATTGACGCCGCCGATCTGGAACTGTTCCGACGACGGCAGGAAATCCTGCTCGGTATATTGCGCCTTGGCCTTGACGTTCAGGGCAAAATCGTCGAGGAAACTCTGCTGAAACTCGCCGTTATAATTGAAGCGCCAGAAGGAACGGGTGCCGTCAAACAGCTTGGCGCCTTTGGTAACGCTCAGCTGATTATACAAGTAACCGCCGGCAAACAGTTTTAAGCTGTCCCACGACAGGCTCAGGGTATCGGTATAAACCTTCTGGGTGCGGAAATCGCCGATATAGGAAGCGCCGTTTTTAAAATTAGCGGTGAAGTTGAGATTGTTGACAAAACTGTCGGTTACGTAAACCGGACGTTTGATATAGAAATAATAGTTGTAGAAATTGCCGGTTACGTCCAGCGCTTTCAGGTCGCCGCCGACGATTTCGGTATCGGAATAGTCGGCGCCGAAACCGATGCGGCTGTCAAAAACCGGTTCGGGAATATCAAACGAACCGAAAAAGGCATTCGACCCTTCGGTTACCACGCCGCCGAAGTTCAGATTGTCACGGTAACCGGTCAGACTGCGGACGGAAGCAAAGGCGCCGGCACGGTAAACGCCGGTCGACTTTTGTCCGGCATTGTCGGCAAAAGCAGATACGGACACCCTCTGCGGCTCTTCGACAATCACGTCAAGGTCGGTGGTGGCAAACTTTTCGCCCGGTTCCATCGCAATCCGCGCCTTGATGTCGTTGGCGGCGTTAAACATCAGAATGTTGTCCTGAAGCTCCTTAACGTTCAGTCGGTCGCCGCTTTCAACGCCCGGATTTCTGCGCACGAAATTTTCGCTGGTCGACTTGTTTTCCTTAACCGTAATCCTGTCGATTTTTCCTTCAATCAGATTGATTTTGAGGATATGGTCGCGCACGTCCTGGTTGGGAACATAGGCTTTGGCAGCAAAATAACCGCGATCCTTATATTCGCGGTCCACTTCTCTGACGATTGCGCCGATGTCGTTTAAGCCGATTTCCTTTCCCTCGTAACGCGAGGCAATGCCTTCGAGAAAACTGTCGGGCAAAAGCTCCGAACGGTCAAAGATCAAGCGTTTCAACTTCATGATCTTTTTGTCGGCGGCAGCTTTTTTCTCCGGCGCCTTGTCTTTTTTCTTTGCGGACGCATCTTTTAACTTTTCTTTTTCATATTCGTCCGAAAAACGGCGGATTCTGGCGTCGGTAGCCTTGGAACGCAGGGTTTCCTTGGTTCTCTCCAGTTCATAAGCCGGCGAATAGGCGCGGACGGCGGGTACGACGGGAACGGTTTGGGCATGCGCACAGGAAACGAATACGGCAAAAATCCCGACATTCAATATGCTCAGTCTGGTCAAAACAAAAACCTTAAAATTCTGTTAATTTAATGTTTTCATAATAAGCCGCAAATGTCTTTTGTCAAGAACATTATTTTAACTTACAAAAATAATACCTTGATATATTTACGATTTTTTGCCGCCTTTGATTTTTTATCAGACTCAAAAACAAACGGTTATCGTTTTTGACAATTCCGTTGCGGATTTTCCGTCAAACGTCCTTCACTAAGCCGGGGGGCGGATCAGCCGTCACAGCCTGACCGCACTCATCGGCGCGGAACGGCGTTTGGACGACCGCCCTGCATTCGGCCCCGGCAAATCGTTTTTTCTGCAAAAAATGTAACCAAAAAAGAGCGGACAAACGCCCGCTCTTTTTTCAACAAGATAAAGAGGAAGTTTTATTCCTCTTCTTTCGTTTCCTCCTTAGCCGCCGGAGTTTCCCGATTTTTCGGCAGCCTGCGCAGACCGACGTCGCGCGCGCCGCTGATGCCGAGAATAACCGTTAAGGCGGTAATCAGCTGCGACCAGTCATTGACACGAAGGTCAAGATAAGGCGCTATGATGCAGTTGATGAAAAAACCGCCGGCCAAAACCCAGCCCACGCAAGGGATCCACATTCTCTGCCAGCCTTTGCCCGACCTGTTCTCCGGAAGCTTGTCCAGAGAATTTTTCAGGAAATAATCGCGGGTACCGCTGATACCAAGCAAAATGCCGAGAGAAGTGATCAGACCGTTCCACTCTACCAAAGAAATTTCGGTGAACGGAGCAACGAAGAGGTTATTGACAAAACCTCCGACCAGAATCCAGCCAATGACCGAAATCCAAAGTCTTTTGAACTTTATCTTCTTTTTCATATGTATAAATGTTAATAATTTTTTTCCTGTTTTTTATCATAAGCGAACCGCCGCTGTTTGTCAATTGTTTTTGTCTAAAAGGTTTATTCCTTACAGATAATTACCGAAAAGCCGTCGCCGCTGTTGTCAAATTCCATTTTGCAGCCGTGCAAAGCGGCAATCTTGCCGACAATCGACAGACCGAGGCCGCTGCCGTTTTCTTTTTGTCCGGCCGGACGGAAGAAACGTTCGCTCAAATGACGCAGATGGCGGTCGGCAATCTTAACTCCGGAATTGTGGACTTCGATTTCGTCGGCGGAAATACGGACGGCAACCGTTGCGCCCTCGGGGCTGTATTTTACCGCGTTGTCCAAAAGGTTGCGCAGCATGGCAGCCAGCAGCACGGAATTGCCTTTGTCTACCGGCGCGCGGGCGGTAACGTCGGTTTTAAGAATTTGTTTTTTCGCCCGCAGCGCTTCGTCATATTCGGCGGCAAGGGAACCGACAATCTGCGGCCAGGAAACGTCTTCCGCTTCGTCGGTCATCGCCAGTCCGCTTTCCAGCTTCGACAACAGCAGCAGCTGTTCCACCAGCCGGGCACAGCGCTCAATCCCCTGCCCCATCTTGGCCGCGGCGGAACGTCTGGCCCCGGCGTCGTCTTCCGCCAGCTCCAGCACTTCCAGCTGCACTTTCAAAGCCGTCAGCGGCGAACGCAATTCATGCGCGGAATCGGAGATAAAGCTTTTTTCCCGCTTGATCATGCCGTCAATCCGGCGCAAAAGGCCGTTCATGGCGGTTGTCAAAGGCTTGATTTCGTCGGGCAGATCCTTGTCGGAAAGCGGCGACAGATCATCGGGACGACGCGCTTCCAGTTCTTTTGCCAGTCGGCGGAAAGAAGAAAATTCGCGGCCGACGAAATAAATCACCGCACCGAGCAAAATCAACAATCCGCACAGCCAGGGGGTGAGAAATTCCTCAACCATGTCCAGCGTGACTTCGGTACGGTACTCCATTTCCTGGCCGACGGCTATGACGTAGTTTTTGTCCGCGGAATCGACCCAGACGATGCGCCACTCCTCATCATCCACGTTCTGGTTGACGAAACTGCCGGTGCGGGGAGAGAAAATAAAGTCTTTGCCGTTTTCGTTATCGTGAAAAATCATTTTGCCCGCACGGTCAAAAACGGCAAAACCGATCGCTTCGTCTTCTTCGTCGGCATTGTCAATGCCGCCGATAATGCGGTTGGTGGCCTTCTGACTGTCGGCGGAAAGTCCGCTCCAGTCGGCAGATGCCAGCTGACGGGCAAGCAAAATCTGATACTGGTCGAAAAATTCGTCGATTTTCTCGCGGCTTTCAAACCACGAAAACAACCCCGAGCAAATCCATATCAAACAGGAAATGCCGGTAAAAAGCAGCAGCAGGCGAATTCTCAGACTTAGTTTTTTCATGTTTCTTCCAGTATATATCCGATTTTGTTAACCGTGCGGACAATGTCCTTGCCGAGTTTTTTGCGCAGATGGTGAATGTGAACCTCCACCGCGTTGCTCGAAACTTCGTCATCCCAGGAATAAATTTTGCTTTCAATCGCTTCCTTGGAAAGAACCTTGTTTTTGTTTAAGAGCAGCAGTTCCAGCAAAGCGGTTTCCTTGGGCGACAGCACCACTTCCCGGCCGGCGGAGGTCACTTTGCGGGTTTCGGGATCAAAAGCGACGTTTCCGTATGTCAGAAGCGGCGAAGGGCGGCCGCTGCTGCGGCGGATCAGGGCATTTAAACGGGCCTGCACTTCTTTTAGGGAAAAGGGCTTGCCGAGGTAGTCGTCAGCGCCGCTGTTCAATCCGGCGATGCGCTGGTCGACGTCACCGCGGGCGGTTAAAATCAGCACCGGTTCCGGCCGGCTCTTCTGCCGCCAGTTTTTCAGCACCTCCAAACCGTCCTGACCGGGCAGTCCCAGATCAAGCACCACCGCTGCGTAAGAAGCCTGATACAGAGCTTCTTCCCCTTCCAGTCCGTCGGTGAACCAGTCGACGGCAAAGCCGAGCTTTTCCAGCCCGACTTTCAAACCGTCGCCGATCAGTTGGTCATCTTCCACCAGCAGGATCCGCATGACACACCCGTCTTATTTTTTCAGTTTTACGGTATTGACGTCAACTTTGATGTCAAACAGGTCTTTGTCAACTTCGCCGCTGATTTCGATGGTGTCTTCCGGAGTAACGTTGACGCCGCGCCAGTCTTCGTCGTCGATTTCAATAGTGATGGTGCCGCTCGCGTCTTTGAACAGATATTTTTCGTCGCCCAGGCTCTGCTGAATCTGTCCGACCAGAACAACCGGCTGGTCGTCACTCATCTTGTTGGCTTCGGCAACGGTCGAAACGGACAGTCCCGGTCCGGTGAATCCGCCGCGGGGAGCCATGGCGCCCTGATACTGGGCATGAGCCGCGCCGGCAAAACCGATCATCAAAGCCAGGGTAGATACTGCGAGTAATTTGTTCATGTGTTTTCTCCTAAAAAAATGTTTTGATTAACTGCTTACAAGAACAATACAACATTATAAACTTAAGTAACGCTTAAGGGATAAAAAATTTTTATCTTTTTTATTTAATTTTGCATATCCGATTGAAAAACATAGATATTATTTTCAAAAAAACGACAAAGGAAAAATTGTCCGCCCGGTCTGCCGGCACATTTTTCTTAAATTATTAAGGCTTTCCGCCCACAGGCGAATCCGCTTTTTAAGCGGCAGGAACGGCTTTGCCGCACAGACGGAAGCTATTCTTCGTCCGCCGTGTTCAATTCGTAGTAATATTCCAGAAGCTCGCGGGAATAATCCCTGATTTCTCCCGACGGCAGCACCAGCATCCGGCTGATGCCGATCTGTTCGACAAAGGAAGGATTGTGGCTGACCACCAGGATGGTTCCTTCAAACTGACGGAAATTGCCGCCGATCACTGTCTGGGTTTCCGGATCCAGGTGGTTGGTCGGTTCGTCCAAAACCAGCAGGTTTGCCCTTTGCAGCAAAAGTTTGCACAATGCCACCCGCGCCTTTTCGCCGGGAGAAAGAACGGCCGCGTTTTTATTGATGTCGTCTTCATAAAAAAGAAAATTGCTTAAAATGCCGCGCAGCTGCCATTCGTTGTAACCGTCGGTTTCCACATTTTCAAACACGGTTTTGTCCGCATCAAGCTGTTCCAGTTCCTGGGCATAATAGGCAACGTCGGTTTTCGGGTTAAAACGAATCTGTCCGTCAACGGGCGGCAGAAAACCCATAATCAGTTTCAGCAGGGTCGATTTGCCGACGCCGTTTTCGCCCACCACCAGAAAACGTTCGCCGCCGGAAAGCTTAAACGATAATTTGCGGTAAAGGAAACGCTGCCCGGGATAGCGGAAACTCAGTTCTTCCACACTCAAAGGCACCGTCGCGCCTTCCCGTTTGGGACGGATTTCCATTTTCACCCGCCGGTAGGGACGTTCGCGCACCGGCAGCCGGTCACGCATTTTCTCCAGTCTTAACGCGCGTTCCTGGCCTTTGCGCTTCAGCTTATGGTTTGTCTGCGACGCTTCTCTGGCCCGCTGCACAAAATCTTCCAGCTTTTTTATTTCCCGTTCCTGCAGCGAAATCTGCCGTTCGCGCACCCGTTGTTCTTCCGCCCGCTGCTTTTTAAAAACGTCGTAATTGCCGTCATAAACCGAAATCTTATGCGTTACTTTGTTGATAAACACGATTTTGCGCACGATCCGGTTCAAAAAATCAACGTCATGGCTGATAATCAGTACCGAACCTTTGTAATTTTTAAGATAATCGGTAACATAATCCCGGGTTGCCGCATCCAAATGGTTGGTCGGCTCGTCCAGACACAAAACTTCCGGTTTGGAATAAAGTACCCGGGCAAACGCCAGCTTCGACTTCTGACCGCCGGAAAGTTCGGCCAGCCGCCGGTCCAGCAGATCGGCATCGATTTTCATTTCTTCCATCAACGAGAGCAGAATGTCATCGGCCTCATACTGGTCAAAATAATCCAGTTGTTCCTGCAAATAAGCCATACGCTCAAGCAGCCGCTCATGTTCGGCTTCCGGCGCGGTTTCCAGCCGCCGGTAAATTTCTTCCAGTTCGGTTTTGATTTTCTGCAGCGGACGGCCGGCGGAGAGATACTCCCACACCGTTTCGTTTTCACGGTCAAAAACAATTTCCTGCGGCAGATAGCCGACCCGCGCCCGGCCGACGGACAAAGTACCGCCGTCAAGCGCAATCTCGCCGCGCAACAGCCGGAAAAGCGTGGTCTTGCCGGCGCCGTTGACGCCGACGATTCCCGCCTTGTCCCTGTCACCGAGCTGAAACTCGGCATCGTCAAAGATGATCTCCGGCCCGAAAGACAGATTCATCCGGCTGCCCTTCATTATTTTCTCCTTTTGTTTTACGGTAATAAAAAAACGCGGTTTATGCCGCGTTTTTTTGAATTGGTGGAGCTGAGGAGGATCGAACTCCCGACCTAATGATTGCGAACCATTCGCTCTCCCAGCTGAGCTACAGCCCCATAAGTACGTTTTAAGCTTCAGAATAATTTTTGTTTCCGTCGAGCGAATGGAACCATTCGCCTTCCCTGCCTAATTTCGCCGCGGTTGCTGTCGCTTCCCTTGCTCAAATAAGGCAGACAAGATGTTGCAGACGAAAAACCTCCGCCGGAGCTTTTTCGCTTAGCCATCCCAGCTGAGCTACAGCCCCATAAATACGTTTTCAAGTTTCAAAATAATTTTTGTTTCCGTCGAGCGAATGGAACCATTCGCCTTCCCTGCCTAATTT
>OODL01001255.1_pt1 | contig 23460 bp, 18 predicted proteins | sample 1671181 | NCBI WGS metagenome assembly OODL01 (sample SAMN06348130, study PRJEB24527) | human gut metagenome | biome: human gut; feature: ankylosing spondylitis patient; material: feces | host: Homo sapiens | place: China | collected 2015-10 | reverse complement strand
GGCGGAAAACGGCACGCTCTGCGTGCGCCGGCGGGAGAAAGCGGCGGCCGCCGCCCTCGGCGACGTCGGCGCGCAGAAGGCGTGAAAAAAGGGACGCATCAGACAGAAGACCCGACCGATGGATGCTCATCGGTCGGGTCTTCATGCTTGTGTACGGATTTTTTGCGGTCGAATGATGCAGGGGAACTTCGTTCTTGAAGGGATGAAACCGGTTCGGCAAACCGGAAGCTGTCAAAAAGGATGATTCCAATATTCTACAGTATTTCCGCTCACATCATAAAAAGTAATGCTGCCCGCATTGATCGGCAGGACGATCGCAAAGGGCTGATCGCTGTCGATATCGATCACTTGAATGGCGCGGCCATCATCGATTTGAAGCTGCTGCACCTGCTGCTGATTCATGGAAATCAATGCGCGCTCATTAGCACCCTCTGTGGTGAACTCTGCAATTCCTTCCTGGATCTCCGAGAGTTTTCCACCCGCGCGGAAGAAATATCCGAAGGAAAGTCCCGGGCGATTGACATAGACGGAAAAAGTGTGGTCGCTCATGTCCTGCGGATAAGAAATATATGCAGCCATCGTGTCAGAAACACTTCCATCGACCGCCCAATCCTCCTTGATCTTCTGCGACGAACGAATGTCAGTCTCTAGATTGCCCGATGCTATGCCAATGTCGTTACTTACATAAAGAAAACCAACAAATACGCTGCAAACGAGAAGAATCCCTATCACAGTTTTAAGAACGATCTTTTTCATGGCTATCAAAACTCCTTAGTAAATTCCCGATTTTTTGCCCCGGATGAGCTCATCCTCATTCAAAGCGCTCAACGGTCGTTGCGAGGTCGTAGCTTGCCTTGAGCGCCTTGAGCTTTGCCATCGGCTCGCCCGCGGAGTGCTTGTCGAGCGCGGCACGGTCGCGCCAGTGCTCCACGAGCAGCACGCAGTTTTCCTCGGCAAAAGGCCGGTAGTAGTCGTACTGCATGCAGCCCTCTTCCGCGAGGACGGCGGCGCGCAGGCCACTTCGCTCCATCTCCGATGCAAAGTCATTAGCCTTTTCGCCGCGATAGAGAACGTGAAGTAAAATGCCTTCCATAAAGTAACGCTCCTTTCCTGTTTGTTCGTATTACGATACGTCGATCATTTCGAGGTATTTGTAGCCGTTTTCGGCAATGTGGTCCTTGCGGCCCTGCAAATTGTCGCCGAGCAGCAGATCAAACGAGTGTGCCGTCGCCTCCGCGTCCTCGGGCATGACCTTGATGAGACGGCGTGTCTCGGGGTTCATGGTCGTGAGCCACATCATTTCGGGGTCGTTCTGGCCGAGACCTTTCGAGCGGTCGACCTTGTAGCGCTTGCCCTCAAGGGTCTTGACGATGTCGTTTTTCTCCTTGTCCGTGTAGGCGAACCACGTCTTTTCACCGCAGGTGATCTCAAAAAGCGGGGTCTCGGCGATGTAGACATAGCCCTCGCGGATCAGCGTCGGGCAGAGGCGGTAGATCATCGTCAGGATGAGCGTCCGGATTTGGAAGCCGTCGACATCGGCATCGGTGCAGAGGATGACCTTGTTCCAGCGAAGATTGTTGATATCAAAGGCGTTCAGGTCCTTGACAAACTTGCCCGGCACCTCGACGCCGCAGCCGAGGACCTTCAAAAGGTCGGTGATGATCTCACTCTTGAAAATACGCGGATAGTCGGCCTTGAGACAGTTTAAGATCTTGCCGCGCACGGGCATGATGCCCTGAAACTCGCCGTCGCGCGAGAGCTTGACGCTGCCGAGGGCGCTGTCGCCCTCGACGATGTAGATCTCGCGGCGCGAGACGTCGCGCGTGCGGCAGTCGACAAACTTTTCGACGCGGTTTGAGATGTCGATGCTGCCGGAGAGCTTTTTCTTGATGTTCAGGCGCTGCTTTTCCGCGCTCTCGCGGCTTCTTTTGTTGATGAGCACCTGCTCGGCGATCTTGAGCGCGTCGACGCGGTTTTCGATGAAATAGGTTTCGAGGCGGGACTTCAGAAAGTCCGTCATCGCCTCCTGCACGAACTTATTCGTGATGGCCTTTTTCGTCTGGTTCTCGTAGCTCGTCTGCGTGGAGAAGTTGTTCGAGACGAGAATGATGCAGTCTTCGATGTCTTGCCAGACGATACGGGCTTCGCCCTTCTGGTATTTGTTGTTGTCCTTCAAATACTTGTCGATGGCGTAGACAAAGGCGGTCTTCGACGCCTTTTCGGGGCTGCCGCCGTGCTCGAGCCACGAGGAGTTGTGATAGTGCTCGATGCGCTGCACCTTATTCGAGAAGCAGCACGCGCAGGAGAGCTTGACCTTGTATTCGGGCTTGTCCTCGCGGTCGCGGCCGCGGCGCTCCGTCTCCCAGAAGACGGGGGTGGTCAGGGCGTCTTCACCCGCGATCTCGGCGACATAGTCGATGATGCCGTTTTCGTAGACGAAGTCCTGCGTCTCAAAGTGGCCGGGGAGGACTTCGTTTTTGAAGCGGAACGTGATGCCTGCGTTGACGACGGCCTGACGGCGCAGCGTTTCGACATAGTAGTCGGAGGGAATGTCGATATCGGTAAACACGTCGAGGTCGGGCAGCCAGCGCGTGCGCGTGCCGGTTTTGCGGCCGCGGTCGGTCGGCTCGATCCTGAGCTCATCGCCCTTTTTGCCCACGGGCTCGCCGCGTTCAAAGTGCAGGGAGTATTTGTTCCCGTCGCGCCATACGGTCACGTCCATATAGCGCGAGGAATACTGCGTCGCGCACGCGCCGAGGCCGTTGAGGCCGAGGGAGTATTCGTAGTTGTCGCCGTCCAAGTTGTTGTACTTGCCGCCGGCGTAGAGCTCGCAGTACACGAGCTCCCAGTTGAAGCGCTTTTCCTTGGGGTTATAGTCCACAGGGCAGCCGCGGCCCATGTCCTCTACTTCGATGCTGTGGTCTAAGTAGCGGGTGACGGTGATGAGCTTGCCGTGGCCCTCGCGCGCTTCGTCGATGGAGTTCGAAAGGATCTCGAACACGGCGTGCTCGCAGCCGTCCAGCCCGTCCGAGCCGAAGATGACGCCCGGGCGCTTGCGCACACGGTCCGCGCCCTTGAGGGACGAGATGCTCTCGTTGCCGTAATTCGTTTTTTTTGCTTCTGCCATTGGGGTTTCTCCATTTCGCCGAAATTTACGATTCTGATCTTCAAACACAAAACTTAGTACATTATACGATTTTTTGACCACAATGGCAAGTGGCCGCGGCAGATTTTTGCCTTTGGCGGGAAAATGCAGAAATTCGCGGAAATTTCTGCGCCAATTATGCCGAAAGACGTCGAGCATAACCAATTGTCAACCGGCGGGAACGCACTGGAACAACAAAGTTATTCACAGTTTCCACAGAGTTTTCCACATCGTTATGTCAACAGAATAACCGCGGATAAACCATGAATGGACACGCTTCCGCCTCTTCAGCGCGGAAAGGGCATTTTCGTCAATTTAACACTTGACGGCATTTGTCGCTTGCACTTGTCGGGAGGACATGCTAAAATTTTGTTAAGAATTTATGAAGAAGCGGAGCGGTGGGGAGATAAAGACCGCTCCGCCGTGCCCAAAAAGGCAGGGAACGCTATGGAAAAGAGACAAAAAACCTCCCTGACGATGTGTCTTGTGGCCATCGGCATCGTGTACGGCGATATCGGTACCTCACTGCTGTACGTGATGAAGTCCATTTTGGAGGGGAACGGCGGCATCACGCAGATCAACGAGCCGTTCATTGTCGGCGCGCTGTCGCTCATCATCTGGACGATCACGCTGCTCACGACCATTCAAGTACGTGCTCATCGCCATGAAGGCGGACAACCACGGCGAAGGCGGTATCTTCTCGCTCTATTCGCTCGTGCGCAGCTGCGGCAAGTGACTCATCGTGCCGGCGATGCTTGGCGGCGCGGCGCTGCTTGCCGACGGCGTGCTGACGCCTGCGGTGACCGTGACCTCGGCGGTTGAGGGACTTCGCAGTATCGCGATGATGGACAGGCTCCTCGGAGGCCGCCAGACGGGCGTCATCATCACGCTCTGCATCATCGCGTCGCTTTTTGCCGTGCAGCACGCGGGCACGAGCCGCATCGGCAAGGCCTTTGGCCCGGTGATGCTCGTGTGGTTCCTCTTCCTCGGTGCGACGGGGGGCGATGAACATTTTCTCCATGCCGCAGGTGCTCCGGGCGTTCAACCCCGCGCACGCGGTGGAGCTTCTCGTGAGCCCTTATAATAAACTCGGCTTTATGATCCTCGGCAGCGTGTTTCTGGCCGCGACGGGCGCGGAGGCGCTGTATTCCGACATGGGCCATGTAGGCCGCGAGAGCATTTACATCAGCTGGCCGCTCGTCAAGATCTGCCTGATCCTCGACTATCTGGGGCAGGGGGCGTGGCTGCTCAGCAGTCGGGGCGACGCGGCGCTTGCATCGCTTGAGAGCCTGAACCCGTTCTTTTTGATGCTGCCCGGCGCGCTGCGTCCGGTGGCGGTCATTTTGAGCGCACTCGCGGCGGTCATCGCCTCGCAGGCTCTCATCACAGGCTCCTATACGCTGGTATCGGAGGCCATCCGCCTCGACCTGATGCCGCACCTGAAGGTGCAGTATCCCGCCGAGACCAAGGGTCAAATCTACATCGACACGGTCAACAAGATCCTCTGGGTGGGCTGCACGTTCATCGTGCTGCTGTTCCGCTCAAGCGCGCGCATGGAGTCGGCCTATGGCCTTGCCATCACGGTGACGATGCTGATGACAACGCTGCTTCTGTTCGTGTATCTTTCCCGTGTGCGAGGGAAGAAAGCGCTCGCGTGGGGCGTGCTCATTGTCTTCGGCGCGATCGAGACGGTGTTTTTCCTCTCGAGCCTGTCGAAATTTGCGCACGGCGGCTATGTGGCGGTCATTATGGCGCTGCTGCTTCTGTCGATTATGATCATCTGGCACCGCGGCACGCAACTCGAGCAGAAATACAGCGTGCGCCTCAAGCTTGGTGACTATACGGAGAATCTTGCCGCGCTGCGCGGCGACAGTGCATTGCCGGAGCTGACGCAGAACCTTGTCTACATCGGCAGCGGCGACGATATGGAGACGATCGATCGCAACACACTCTACTCCATCCTCGATAAGGACCCCAAGCGCGCCCGCGCCTACTGGTTTTTGAGTGTGCATGTGCTCGACGAGCCAAACGCGATGAACTATCAGGTCGAGACGTTTGGCACGGACTATATTTTCCGCGTAAAGCTCAACCTCGGCTTCAAGAACGACCAGCGCGTGAACATCTACCTGCGCCAGATCGTGCGCGACCTGCTCGAGAGCGGGGAGCTGCCACCGCAGGAGAGAAAGTATTCGATCTACGGCCCCTCGCAGGTGGGCAGCTTCAAGTTTCTGATGCTGCGCCGCGCGGTGCCGCTGATGACGGAGCTGAGCCGCACGGACGAGATCATCCTGAACCTCAAATACGCCGTCCGCCGCGCGGCGGGCTCGGTCATCCAGTGGTACGGACTGGACACCTCGTCGGTCATTGTGGAGCAGGCACCGCTGGTCATCCCCAGCGCGCACGAAAACGAAAAGCGCATCCAGCGGGCGAAATGAATCAAAAAGGAGAGATGCCGCGGTATCTCTCCTTTTTTACAGCAGCATCAGGATAACGCCGTACACGACGCTTGCGAGCGTGCCGAACACGATGACCGGCCCCGCGACGATGAACATCTTTGACGCCATGCCGGTGATGAAGCCCTCGCTCTTAAAGTCGATGGCGGGGGAGACAACGGAGTTGGCAAAGCCCGTGATCGGCACGAGCGTGCCGGCCCCGGCAAAGCGCGCGATGGAATTGTAAAGGTTTAAGCCTGTTAAAAGTGCGGAGAGGAAGATGAGACAGATCGAGGTCGCCGTGCCTGCGTCCGCCTTTGCAAGGCCGAGCGAGAGAAAGCCGTTCTGGATGAGCTGGCCGAGCGCGCAGATCGCGCCGCCGATGAAAAAGGCAAAGGCGGTATCCTTGAAAATGGGCGATTTGGGCGCAAGGCGCTTGACATACTCCTGATATTCCTGAGGCGTCATATCCATGAAGAATCACTCCTTTTGTCGTAGTGTTTGCGGGAAATGGACGAAATATCCGCGCGATACCGTCTTGCGCGCGGCGAGGTTTGTGTTACAATGGGCGAGGACATTTTTGCAAAGGAGTTGACGCGATGCGACCGCTGGGACTGTATCTCCACATTCCGTTCTGCAAGGCGAAGTGCATTTACTGCGACTTCTACTCGCTTCCTCATTCGGAGGAGAAGATGGACGCCTACACCGCGACCTTGCAGCGAGATCTGATGCGCTGGGCGGATCAGGCGAAAGGCCATACCATTGACACGATCTACTTTGGCGGCGGCACGCCGAGCTATCTCGGCGCAGACCGGCTCTGCCGCATTTTAGAGACGGTCTTTGCCCATTACCGCGTGGACAAAAACGCTGAGATCACGACCGAGGCAAATCCCGATAGCGCGCGGGAGGTATCAGCACTGCGGCAGCTCAGAGAAGCGGGCTTCAACCGCATTTCGCTCGGGATGCAGTCGGCGAGCGACGACGAGCTGCGCCTGATCGGGCGCGTCCACACGCATAAAGAGACGGTCGAGGCCGTGCGCGCCGCCCGCGCGGCGGGCTTCGACAATGTGAGCCTCGATCTCATCTACGGCCTACCCGAGCAGACAATGGCGCACTGGCGGGAAAGCCTGCAAGCGGCGATCGCTTTACGGCCTGAGCACCTTTCCTGCTATGGACTCAAGATCGAGGAGGGCACGCCGCTCGACCGCAAAAAAGACGCCCTGCGCATCCCCGACGACGATGAACAGGCGGAGGAGTACCTTGCAACGGTCGAGCTGCTCGAAAAGGAGGGCTACGCGCAGTATGAAATTTCGAACTTCGCGCGTCCCGGGCGCGAGTCGCGCCACAACCTCAAATACTGGACGATGCAGGAGTATCTGGGCTTCGGTCCTGGCGCGCATTCGGACTTCGGCGGGCGGCGCTTCGCCTACGCGCGCGACTTGAATGCTTACATCAAGGGTGAGGAGCACCTTTCCGAAAGCGCGTGCCCCGCGGAACGCGAGCGCGAAGAAGAACGCGTCATGCTTGCCCTGCGCACCGCGCGGGGGCTCGACCTGTCGGCGCTCAAGGAGGACACGCGGGACGCCGAGGCAGTGCTCGAAGAGTGCGCGCACCACGGCCTTTCCCAAAAGGGAAACGGCCGCTGGCGGCTGACGCCGCAGGGCTTTCTAGTGTCAAACGCCGTCATCGTGCGGGTGCTCGAGGCGCTTTCCCTCTAAATTTTGCGAAAAAAGTGGAAACTTTTTCCGCGTTTTCGCGTCTTTACTTATGGCAGGGTATCTGCTATACTGTGTTATGTTTACCAATTCAAGGCATTTTCAGCAAGGAGGCAAATCGTGAAATCCATTATCCGTAAGTTTTTGTCGCTGTCGCTGGCAGTCGTGCTGGCGGCGGCTCCGCTCAACGCCTTCGCGTCTGACGCGCTCGGCGACGATCTGACGAGCTCAAATGTTGAGGTCAATGAGCGCACCGAGCTCAACGCCGGTACGTTCTGGAGCAATACCTACTCCGACCTTCGTCAGGAGAATTATGTGGTCTACTCGCCCAACGCACGCGTGAAGCCCATTGTGAGTAGCGGCAGCTACAGCACGCAGCTCTCGACCGTCTCGGCAGCAGCGCGCACGCTGGAGGCCGACGGCTACCGCGTGGTCGCGGGCATCAACGGCGATTATTACGACACCGCCAACGGCATCGCGCTCGGCAGCGTGATGAGCAAGGGCGTTTTCCGCAACATCTCCGGCAGCTATTATGCCCTCGGCTTCTACGACGACGGCACGGCGGTGATGGGCAAGCCCAACCTGCGCATCAACGCCGAGACCGACCGCGGCAGCACGTTCGGGATCACGGCCATGAACTATGTCCGCCAGACGTCGTTCGGTATCTTCCTGTATGACGACAGCTTCAATGCCCGCGGCACGATCGGCACGAGCGAGCCGGGCCTTGATGTCATCTGTTCGGTGGATCGCGGTGAGCTGGGCATCGGCGAGGAGCTGACGCTTCGGGTCGAAAACATTGTCGAAAGCGGCGTGGACACCGCCGTCGGCAAGGGGCAGTATGTGCTGTCGGTCAACCTCAAGTCCAGCGAGAGCTATTTGGCCTCCATGCGTGCGCTTCAGGTCGGCGACCGCGTCACGGTCTCCGTCAGCGCGAGCGGCAGCGAGTGGAACGGCGTGACGAACATGATCGGCGCGCTCTATCAGCTGGTCGAAAACGGTCAGGTCTGCGCGGGCCTTGTCAACGGCAGCGCGCCGCGCACGGCTGTGGGCCTCAAGCGCGACGGCTCTCTTGTGATGTACACCATCGACGGCCGCCAGAGCGGCTATTCCATCGGCGCGACGCTGACGCAGGTCGCCGAGCGCATGATCGAGCTCGGCTGCGTGACGGCGCTGAGCCTGGACGGCGGCGGCTCGACCGCGCTCGTCGCGACGCAGCCCGACAGCACGACGGCTTCGCTTGTGAACAAGCCCTCCGGCGGCAGCGAGCGCGCGGTGACGAACCACCTCTTCTTAGTGGCGGACAGCCGTCCGACGAACTCCGTGGGCCATGTGTATCTTGAAAGCGAGAGCACCCGCGTGCTCCCAAACGCGCAGGTCAAGCTGACCGCGACGGCGCTCGACACGAACTATATCCCCATGGCAAATTCCAATGTCTCCCTGCGCGCGGATAAGGGCACCATTGACGGCAATGTCCTGACCGCGCCCGCCTCCGGCACCGTGACGGTGACGGCGAACGCGGGCGGCGCGAGCGCGCAGACGAAGATCGATGTCATCACGCAGCCCGACAGCATCAGCGTCCGGCAGAACGGCAAGGCCGTGAGTGCTATCACGCTCAGCGCGGGCGAGACGGCGACGCTGACCGCCTCGGCGATGTACCGCCATTTGCCGGTGCTCGGCGACAACAAGGGCTTTACCTGGACCGTGCAGGGCAATGTCGGCACGATCGAAAACGGCGTGTTCACGGCGTCCGGCAGCATCGGCAGCGGCAGCGTGACGGCGAGCCTCGGCCGCATTTCCGTGACGGTCCCTGTGACGGTGACGGCGCGCGCCCTGCGCACGCTCGACGGCTTTGAGACCTCGTTTGCGACCGCGACCGGCACGCGTGCGATGCTCTCCTACAACAGTGAGATGACCCGCGTGCACAACGGCTACGCCTCCGCACGGCTTGACTATGCGATCGGCAGCGAGGGCAACGCCTACATCGGCCTCAACTATGCCATTCCTTCAAATTACGACCAGCTCAACTTCTGGGTCTACGGCGACAATAGCGGAGCGCAGCTCGCGCTGGTGACGGATACTGGCAGCGTGAACCTGGGAGCTCTCAACTTCTCCGGCTGGAAGCTCCTGACGGCGAACCTCGGCGCGGCGACCGCGATCACGGGCATGATCGTCTCTTCGGACACGGAGCTTATCAGCGCCGTGTACCTTGACCAGCTCGTGCTCTCCTACGGCGGCCTGACCGATACGACCGCGCCAAAGCTCTCGCTCCAGTACAATGCGGCGAGCAACACTGTGACCGGCACGGTGAAAGATGACATCGACGGCGCGGCCATCCCGACCATTCGCGTGACCTACGACGGCAAGAGCTACACGTCCTACACCTATGACCAGTCCAGCGGCGCGCTGAGCATTACGCTTCCCGCGGCGGACGGCGCACAGCACCGCGTGAGCGTGGTCGCGGGCGACGCGAGCGGCAACCTGAGCCGCGCGGGCGTGAACGCCGGTACGTCGAGCGCGACGCCGGCCTTTGCCGATATGCAGGACCACTGGGCGAACGATGCGGTGGCGTACCTCAAGCGCAGCGGCATTTCGAACGGCTCGAACGGTAACTTCCTGCCGGATACGAAGATCAGCCGTCAGGAATTTGCCGTGCTGCTCGCGCGTTACTTAGGTTCTTCGCAGGATCATTCCTCCGTGCAGCTCCCGTTTGCCGATACGAATGAGATCGCATCCTGGGCGCTGAACGGCGCGAAGGCGATGTACTCGCTCGGCATCATCAAGGGCAGTTCCGACGGCTCGGGCAAGCTCTACTTCAACCCCACGGCCAACGTGAGCCGCCAGGAGGCGGTGACGATGCTCGGCCGCCTGACCGAAAAGGGCTACGCCCAGGGCGCGCTCAAGTTCACCGACAGCAGCGCGATCCAGTCGTGGGCGGCGGAGTATGTGAGCACGCTCAGCGAGATGGGCATCCTCACGGGCTTTGCCGACGGCAGCTTCCGCCCGGGCGGCGCGATGACGAGGGCACAGGTGGCGACAGTATTGTACAAATTCTAAAATGAAAGGGAACGGCAAAGCCGTTCCCTTTCATTTTAGAGGGGGATTGCAGGCCGCTACGCGCATAATTCGCCCGCCGTCGGCGGGCGAATTCCACACTTGCGGCCTGAGAAGAGTCATTTCCAACGCGCATGTCGTTGGAAATGACGATCAAAATTATTTCGCGTCTGCGGACGCGAAAGTCTGCGACGCTTGGGTGCGGTGGGCTGTTTCACGCCCGCAGGGCGCGAAATGCGCCGGGGGAGTGCGTGCGGGGCGCTGTTTTGCGCTCGAAGAACGCAAAATGCGCGCCTGGGGTGGTGCGGAGACACTGTTTTGTGCTCGGGGAGCACAAAATGCGTGCTTTTTAGAATGCTGTTTTGCGCCCGGTGGGCGCAAAAGGCGCATCTTTCGCTTTGATGAGGCTTAGATAGGACATTGAACGCTGCTTTTTTTGCGGAAAATGCGCAAAAAGGGACTACCTTTTTGCGCGGCGGCGTGCTATGATAATTCTGTATTGGTATCTGTATGAAAAAGGAGGCGGAGAGAATGAAGCGCGCGGGGAAACTGCTGGTGATCGGATTATTTTCACTGCTGCTTTCGGGCTGCATGTTCACGACGCCGGAGACGTCGCTCTACCGCCTGCCGAAGCTCGCGGGCGAGTATGAGTCGCTCGAATCGCAGATCGACGCGCTGCTCACAAACGGCGCGGAGTATGCCGCGCCCACGTCGGGCAGCAATTTGCAGAGCGTGCAGATGATCGACCTCGATGGTGACGGCAGCGAAGAGGCGGTGGCCTTCTTCCGCCGCGCGAGCGACAAAAAGCCGATGAAGATCTACATCTTCAAAGCCGACGGCGACAGCTACGAGCGCTACGCCGTGATCGAGGGCGCATCGAGCCAGATCTACAGCGTGAACTACGCGGATCTGGACGGCGACGGGCTCAAGGAGATCCTGGTCGGCTACAAGAGCAGCTCGGATGTGCAGGGGCTTGCCATCTATCCGCTCTCTCCCGGCACGCCAGAGTCGCTTTTGACGACGGGCTATTCCCGTTACGCGAACCTCGACATGAACGGCGACGGGAAGCAGGAACTTTTAATTATTTGCAGCGACGAAGAGAGTACGGCGCGCGTCGATTACTACGACTGGGATGACGGCGCGCTGCACGCGAAGTCCTCGCTGCGCCTGTCCGCCTCGGTGGCGGAGCTGAGCCGCCTGACGGCCGGCACGCTGACGGGCGGGGAGAACGCGCTGTTCGTGACGGGCGTGACGGGCGATAACCTGACCGTGACGGACGTGCTGGCGCTCAAGGGCGGGCGCCTGCAGAACATCGCCCTCGGCGCGGACGCAAATCAGGTACCCGCGGAGGAAATTTTCCTCGGTCTTTTCCCGCGCGATGAAAACAGCGACGGCGTGACCGAAGCGCCGAAGACGCGTCCCTTGCAGCGCTTTGACCGCGAGAGCGAGCTGCAGTATTACGTTGTCTGGGAGCAGTACAGCATCGACGGCACGGTGACGGACGTGCAGAGCTGCTTCCACAATGTGGCGGACGGCTGGAGCCTTGTGCTGCCGGACGAGTGGGACAAGGACCATCTGACCGTCGAGCGCAGCGCGGGCAGCGGCGAGACCGCTGTGTCCTTCTACCGCGCGGGCGAGGGCGGACTGAGAGAGAAACTGCTCACCGTCTACACCCTGACGGGCGAGGCGCGCGAGGGACTTGCCAACATCGGCAGCCGCTTTGTGCTCACGCAGCAGGTGGAGGCGGTATACGCCGCACGGATCGGCGATGCATGGAATATCACGCTTGATGAGCAATCGCTGCGCGAGCGCTTCTCGCTCATCACGGCGGAATGGACGATGGGAGACAACTGAGAGGAGAAACGATATGAAAAAAGTGCTGGTGCTGGAGGATGAAGCCAGTATCCGTAGTTTTATTGTCATCAATTTGCAGCGTGCGGGCTACGAGGTCGTGGAGGCTGAGTGCGGCGAGGAGGCGCTTCAAAAATTGCAGGAAAATCCCGACACGAAGCTGTGCCTGCTCGACATCATGCTGCCGGACATCGACGGGTTCGAAGTCTGCCGCCGCATCCGCATGTCGAGCGCGCAGGTCGGCATCATCATGCTGACGGCGCGCACGCAGGAGATGGACAAGGTGACGGGCCTGATGACCGGCGCGGACGACTATGTGACAAAGCCGTTTTCGCCCGCCGAGCTCACCGCGCGCGTGGACGCGCTGCTGCGCCGCATGGGCGAAAACACGCCGGCCACGCATACCGGAGAGTTGTATCAGCCGCCGTTTCTGCTGAACCTGACGAACCGGACGCTTGAAAAAAACGGCGAGCGCGTCAAGCTGACGCAGATCGAGTACGCGATCGTCAAGCTCTTTATGGAAAACAGCGGCAAGGCGCTCGCGCGCGAGGAAATTCTCGACGCCGTGTGGGGCAAGGGCTACTTTGGCGAGCTCAAGATCGTGGACGTGAATGTCCGCCGCCTGCGCCTCAAGATCGAAGATGACGCGCAGGAGCCGAAGTACATCTCCACCGTGTGGGGCTTTGGTTATAAATGGACGGTGTGAGCGCACCGAACGAAGGAGGGGCAGCGATGCCGGACAATCGAAAAGGCTTTGCTTCGGCGCTGCACATCCGTGGCCTTCGTCAGCGGTGGATGTTTTCGGCGGTGCTGCCGATCTTGCTGCTGCTGGTGCTGGCGGTGGCGCTTTTCAGCGTGGGCGTGCAGGAATACTATTACAATGCGATGCGCTCGGGCCTTGAGAGCCGCGCGCGTATCGCGGCGGAGACCTTCACGGGCTACGGCGTGAAGAGCTACAGCGAATATTACCGCCTCGCGTCGTACTCCGCCGAAACGTTTGAAGAAAAGGACACGATCGAGCTCCAGTTCATCAACACGAACGGACGCGTGCAGGTCTCGTCCTACGGGCTGACGGCGGGCACGCTGCCCGGCACGAGCGACGTTGACAGCGCGATCGGCGGTAAAATGGCGTCGTTTCAGGGCCGCGATCCGCAGACGGGGGAGAATATCCTCGCGGTGTCGTATCCGCTGTTTTTTAACTCCCGCGTCGTCGGCGTGCTGCGGTACGTGACATCGCTGCGCGAGGCGCAGCATCGCGTGTTGGTCGAGTCGCTGCTCGCTTCGGCGGCGGCACTCGTGTGCATGGCGCTGATTGCGGCGTCGAATGCTATTTTTATCAACAACGTCGTCCAGCCCGTCGCAGTCGTGAGCGACGCGGCACGCCGCATTTCGGGCGGCAGCTACGGCATCATGATCGAGAACCACTACCGCGACGAGCTCGGCGAGCTGGTCGACAACATCAACGACATGTCACTCAAGATCAGCCAGGCCGAGAAGATCCAGCAGGAATTCATCTCGTCGGTCTCGCACGAGCTGCGAACGCCGCTGACCGCCATCAGCGGCTGGGCGGAGACGCTCTCTGCCGACCCAGGCGCGAACATCGACCAGACGAAGCGCGGCCTCGGCATCATTTTGAAAGAGTCCCGCCGCCTGACGACGATGGTCGAGGAGCTGCTCGAATTCACGAAGATGCAGGACGGGCGCTTCACGCTGCGCGTGGAGAGCGTCGATCTTGCCAGCGAGCTCGAGGACGCGATCTACACCTATTTCGAGCTCTTCCGGCAGGAGGGCATCGAGGTCAGCTACAAGGGCCCTGACGAGGATGTGCCGCCGATCGTGGCAGACAGCGAGCGCATGAAGCAGGTCTTCTGCAATGTGCTCGACAACGCAGCCAAGCACGGCGGCGCGGGAAAGCGCATCGACGTGAGCGCCGCGTGCGAGGATGGAAAATTTGTCATCCGCGTGCGCGACTACGGCCCCGGCATCCCGGAGGAGGAGCTGCCGTTCGTCAAGCAGAAATTCTACAAGGGCTCGTCGAAGGCACGCGGCAGCGGCATCGGCCTTGCCGTGTGTGACGAGATCGTGCGCCTGCACGGCGGCACGTTCGACATCGCCAACGCCGAGGGCGGCGGCGCGGTCGTGACGATCTCGCTGCCCATGTCGTGAAAAATAGAACGGGTGTTGCATTCTTGCAAAACCCGTGGTATGATATCGCATAGAAAAAGGAGAACCATTCATGGCAGAAGAAGCAAAAAACAAGGCTTCCGCATCCAAGTTCCGCACGAGCATCGGCGGACAGGCGTTGATCGAGGGAGTTTTGATGCGCGGTCCGGGCAAGCAGGCTATTGTCGTCCGCTCGCCGGACGGGCTGGTCGAAAAGGTCGAGGAGCTGACGCTCGTGCGCGACAAGTACCCCGTTTTGGGCTTACCCATCATCCGCGGCGCGGTGACGTTCGTCGATTCGATGGTCAAGGGCATCAAGGCGCTGATGTTTTCGGCGGACTATTTCCCCGACGAGGACGTCGCCGAGCCGAGCAAATTCGACCAGTGGCTTGAAAAAAAGCTCGGCAACGAAAAAATGCAGAAATTCATCACGGCGCTGGCGGTCTTTCTGTCGCTTGGGCTGACGATCCTGTTCTTTTTCCTGCTGCCGACGTTTCTGGCCGGCTTTATCGACCCGTATATCAAGAGCGCAGCGGTGCACAATCTGGTCGAATCCGTCATCAAGCTCGTGATCTTCTTCGCTTACATGATCCTGTGCTCCAAGCAGAAGGACATCTACCGCGTGTTCCAGTACCACGGCGCGGAGCATAAGACGATCTTCTGCTACGAGGCGGGGCTGCCGCTGACGGTCGAAAACTGCCGCATCCAGCCGCGCCACCATCCGCGCTGCGGCACGAGCTTTCTCTTTGTGGTCGTGGTCGTGTCGATTTTAGTCTCGAGCCTTGTCTTCAGCTTTGTCAACTGGCGCAACATGTGGGTGCGCATGGCGCTGCACCTGCTGCTGCTCATTCCAATCGTGGGCGTGACGTATGAGTTCAACCGCTACGTCGGCGGGCACGACAACAAGGTGACGCGCTTTCTGGCGCGTCCGGGCCTGTGGCTGCAAAACTTTACGACCAACGAGCCGGACGACAGCATGCTCGAGGTCGCCATCCGCGCGCTCGAGCTGGTCATTCCCGAAGAAAAAGGCAAGGATGCGTGGTAAGCATGGCAACGACGTATAATAATCTCTATCTGGATCTGCGCACGGAGCTGAGGCGCGCGGGCGATGAGGAGGCGACGCAGTCGGCGCGCGAGCTCGTCTGCGCCGCGGCGGCAAAAACGCGCGAGGAGCTGGTGCGCGACGGCTCACTCTACGCCTCGCCCGAGGTGGAGAAGAGTGCGCGCGAGCTCGTCAAGCGCCACCTGGCGGGCGAGCCGGTGGCGTATCTCATCGGCGAGTGGGAGTTCTATGGTCTGCCGCTCGACATTTCGCCCGCGGTGCTCATCCCGCGCCCGGATACCGAGGTACTGGCGACAAAGCTCATCGACGCGGCGCGCGGCGCGGGGGCCTGCCGCATTCTGGATCTCTGCGCGGGCAGCGGATGTATCGGCCTTGCCGCGGCGGCAAACCTGCCGAACGCGCGCGTGCTGCTCGGCGAATATGACGAAGAGGCGCTCAAGATCTGCCGGCAGAACATCCGCCGCAACCGCTTGACGGCGCGGGTGGCAAGCCTGAAGATCGACGCGCGGGAAAAGCCCGCGCGCACGCTGGGCGAGTTCCAGTTTCTGGTCAGCAACCCGCCGTACATCCCGAGCGCGGACATCGACACGCTCGACGCTTCCGTGCGCGAGCACGAGCCGCGCCTTGCGCTTGACGGCGGCGCGGACGGGCTCGACTTCTACCGTGTGATCTGCGAAAAGTGGCGCGATGCCCTGTGTGAAAACGGCATGCTCTTTTTCGAGGTCGGCATCGGGCAGGCGGATCAGGTGCTGCGCATCATGCGCTCGCACGGCTTTGGCGACATTCAGATCGTCAAGGACCTCAACAACATCCCCCGCGTGGTGTACGGCACGCGCGTGGAGACCATTTGAAGCGAATTTAGTTTATATAAAGAATCGGGAGGAACGCGAACATGGCAGAAAAGTCTCAGACGAAGGCAGCTGCGGCGATGGCCGACGACAAGAAGCGGGCGATCGAGACCGCGATGCAGCAGATCGAGCGCACCTACGGCAAGGGCTCGATCATGCGCTTTGGCGACAACACCGTGAGCAATGTGGAGGCCATCTCCACGGGCTCGCTGGCGCTCGACCTGGCGCTCGGTATCGGGGGCCTGCCCAAGGGCCGTATCATCGAAATTTACGGGCCTGAATCCTCCGGTAAGACGACGCTGGCGCTGCATGTGCTCGCCCAGGCGCAGAAGGCGGGCGGCGAGGTCGCGTTCATCGACGCCGAGCACGCGCTCGACATCACCTATGCCCGCGCGCTTGGCGTCAAGGTCGAGGATATGCTCGTCTCCCAGCCGGACACCGGCGAGCAGGCGCTTGAGATCACCGAGGCGCTCGTGCGCTCCGGCGCGATCGACGTCATCGTGGTCGACTCCGTCGCGGCGCTCGTGCCGCGCGCGGAGATCGAGGGCGAGATGGGCGACAGCTTTGTCGGTCTGCACGCGCGCCTCATGTCGCAAGCGCTGCGCAAGCTGACCGGCGCGGTCGGCAAAACGAACACCATCGTCATTTTCATCAACCAGTTGCGCGAAAAGGTCGGCGTCATGTACGGCAACCCCGAGGTCACGACCGGCGGCCGCGCGCTTAAGTTCTATTCGAGCGTGCGTATTGACGTGCGCCGCATTGAGGCGCTGAAAAACGGCAGTGAGATCATTGGCAACCGCACGCGCGCCAAGGTCGTGAAGAACAAGATGGCACCTCCGTTCCGCGAGGCGGAGTTCGACATCATGTACGGCGAGGGCATCTCGCTCATCGGCGAACTGATCGACCTCGGCGTCAAGCTCGGATTGGTGCAGAAGAGCGGCTCGTGGTACTCGATGGGCGAAACGCGCATCGGTCAGGGACGCGACGCGGCCAAGCAGTATCTGAAAAACAATCCCGAGATCGCCGATAACCTCGAAGCGGAGATCCGCCGCAACTTCGACAAGCTGATGACGGGCCAGTCCCGCGTGGCGGCGAAGGCCGCGGGCCGCGCCGTGGATGTCAGCGCCGACGATTTCAAGGATGAAGATTGAGAAGATCGAACGATCGAAGCATAAGCAGGAGCGCGTTCTCGTGTATCTGGAGGGGGGAGACCTCCTCCGGATCACCGAGAGCGAGCTTCTGCGTTTCGGTTTATGTATAGGACTGGACATTGACGATAGGACTGTGGTAGAATTGCAGCAGTCCGGCGCGCGGAGCGAAACGCGCGTGCGCGCGGCGAACCTGATCTCGTCCCGCCCGCTGTCAAGGAAAGAGCTTTCGAAAAAGCTCAGGGAAAAGGGGGCGGTCGAGGCCGACGCCGAATCGGCGTGCGACTGGCTCGAGGAGATCGGCGCACTCAACGACGCGGAGTATGCCGCAATGCTCGTGCACCATTACGGCGGCATGGGCTATGGCGAGGCGAAGATTCGCGATGAGCTCTACCGGCGCGGCGTGCCGCGCGAACTGTGGGAGGACGCGCTGTCAAAATCGCCCGACGCGCAGGAGGCCATCGCGCGCGTGATCGCGCAGAAGACAAAGGGCCGCGCACTCGATGAAAAGGGGCGCAAGCGCCTGTCTGACATGCTGCTGCGGCGGGGCTTTGCGTGGCGCGATGTGCGCGCGGCAATCGCCCAAATCAGCGAGAATGCGACAGAATTCGATTACGAAGAGTAGTCGTTTGGCTATTTTTTACAATTAGTTTACGATCAGGAGGGGTTCTATGCCCTATAACGTTTCTTTCATTTCCCTGGGCTGCGCCAAAAATCAGGTCAACTGCGAGCAGATGATGGCCACAGTGCAGCACGCGGGACACGACATCGTCTCCTCGCCCGAGGGGGCGGACGTGGCCGTGGTCAACACCTGCGGCTTTCTGGCCTCTGCCTGCGAGGAGGCCATCGATAATATCTTAGAGATGGCGGAGCTCAAAAAAGAGGGCAAGCTCAAAAAGATCATCGTCACCGGCTGCATGGCGCAGCGCTACAAGGACGATGTGCTCCATGAGCTGCCTGAGGTCGACGCGGTGCTCGGCACCGGCAGCTACGGCGAGATCGCCTGCGCGGTCGATGAGGTCATGGCGCCCGGCGGGCTGCGCCCCTGCTACATGGGCGACATTCAGAACTGCGTGCAGGGCGGCGCGCGCATTTTATCAACGCCCCCGTGGTATGCGTACCTGCGCATCGCCGAGGGCTGCGACAACTGCTGTGCCTACTGCGTCATTCCGCGCCTGCGCGGCCGTTACCGCAGCCGCCCGATGAACGAACTTCTGGACGGGGCGAGCGAGCTTGCGTCCGCGGGCGTGAAGGAACTCATCGTCATCGCGCAGGACATCACGCGCTACGGCACGGACTTGAACGGCGAGCACCAACTTGCCGCACTCCTGCGTGAGCTGTGCAAGCTCGATTTCCACTGGATCCGCTTACACTACCTCTATCCCGATGACATCACCGACGAGCTCATCGACACGATCGCGCAGGAAAAGAAGATCGTGCCGTATCTCGATATCCCCATCCAGCACTGCAACGACGGCATCTTGAAGGCGATGAACCGCCGCGACACGAAAGAGAGCATCCGCAAGGTTTTCCACGACCTGCGCGCGCGCATCCCGGGCCTTGTGCTGCGGACGTCGATCATCGCCGGCCTTCCCGGCGAGGGGGAGAAGGAGTTCGAAGAGCTCTGCGGCTTCCTGCGCGAGGAGAAGATCGAGCGCGCGGGCGTGTTCCCGTTCTCGCCCGAGGAGGGGACGAAGGCCGCAACGATGGAGCACGTTCCGATGGAGGAGGCCCAACGCCGCACGGAGCTTTTAGTCGACGTGCAGAGCGATATCATCGACGCATACAACGACTCCGTCCTCGGCGATGTGCGCGAAGTGCTGTGCGAGGGCTGGAGTGAGGAAGCGCAGTCCTTTGTCGGCCGCAGCTACGCCGAGTCCGTGGATATCGACGGAAAGATCTACTTTTCCGCAGAACGTGATATCATGGCAGGCGAGTTCGTCAATGTCCGCCTGACCGGCACGATGGACGGCGAGCTGACCGGCGAAGCGGTCGAATAAGTAAATGCCCCGCAGGGCAGGAGGAAAGAGAGATATGACAACTGCAAACAAATTAACGATCCTGCGCATTGCGCTGATCCCCGTATTTTTGGTGGTGCTGTACCTTGATTTCGCGGGAGCGAGATGGTGGGCGCTCGCCATTTTCGCCGCCGCGTGTCTGACGGACTTTGCCGACGGCTACATTGCCCGCCACTATAATCAGATCACAAATTTCGGCAAGTTCATGGACCCGCTGGCGGACAAAATGCTCGTCATGGCGGCGATGTGCTACTTTGTCGAGTGCGGGCAGATGCCCGGCTGGTGCCTCGCCATCGTGCTGCTGCGCGAGTTTGCCGTCTCCGGCATGCGCCTTGTCGCCGTGGAGCAGGGGCGTGTCATCGCGGCCGCGTGGTCGGGCAAGGTGAAGACCGCCTCGACCATGGTGTGCCTGTGCCTGATGCTGGTGTTTGAGAGCAACCTTTTGAATGTCGTGTGCATCGCGGTCATCGTGGCGACGACCGTGTACTCCGGCATTGAGTATTTCGCAAAGAACCTCGACGTCTTCAAAGAGGCGGACTAAATCCGTTATTTCATCTTCTCAAAGGAGATCTATCATGTATTTATACAATTCCGCGACCCATAAAAAGGAAGAATTCAAGACCCATACGCCGAACCATGTGGAGATGTACACCTGCGGCCCGACCGTGTACCACTTTGCCCACATCGGCAACCTGCGCTCCTACATCATGGAGGATGTGCTGGAAAAGTACCTGCGCTTTTCGGGCTACAGCGTGAACCGCGTCATGAACATCACCGACGTCGGCCACCTGACGAGCGACGCCGACGAGGGCGAGGACAAGATGGTCAAGGGAGCCAAGCGTGAGCACAAGACCGTCATGGAGATCGCCAAGTTCTACACCGACGCGTTCTTCGCCGACTGCAAGAAGCTCAACATCAAGCGCCCCGACGTCGTCCAGCCCGCAACGGGCCTGATCGACGATTATATCAAGATCATCACGAAGCTGCTCGACACCGGCTATGCCTATATCGCCGGCGGCAATGTGTACTTCGACACGAGCAAGCTCTCTCGCTACTATATCTTCAACGACCACAACGAGGAAGACCTCGCCGTCGGCGTGCGCGAAGGCGTGGAGGAGGACGAGAACAAGAAGAACAAGAACGACTTCGTCCTCTGGTTCACGAAGTCCAAGTTCGAGGATCAGGCGCTCAAGTGGGATTCCCCCTGGGGCGTCGGATATCCGGGCTGGCACATCGAGTGCTCCGGCATTTCGATGAAGTACAACGGCGAATACCTCGACCTGCACTGCGGCGGCGTGGACAACGCCTTCCCGCACCACACGAACGAGATCGCGCAGAGCGAGAGCTACCTCGGTCATCCCTGGTGCCTCCAGTGGTGCCACGTGGCGCATCTCAACACCTCGCACGGCAAGATGTCTAAATCCAAGGGCGAATTTTTGACGGTCTCGCTGCTTGAGGAAAAGGGCTATGACCCGCTGGCGTACCGTTTCTTCTGCTTACAGAGCCACTACCGCAAGAGTCTTGTCTTCACGTGGGAAAACCTTGACAATGCGGTCGCCGCGTACAACAAGCTCATCGCGAAGATCGCGAACATCAAGGACGAGGGCGGCGTGGACGAGACGGTGCGCGCCGAGTACCGCGCAAAGTTCATGAAGGAAATGGACAACGACCTCAACACCGCCATGGGCGTGACCGCGCTCTACGATGTGCTTAAGGCCAAGACCACGGGCGCGACGAAGCTCGCCATCATCGGCGACTACGACACGGTGCTGAGCCTCGACCTTCTCAAAAAGGCCGAAGCCGAGCGCGAGAAGAAGGAGAAGGCCGCGTCCCAGCAGAGCGCGGGCGGCTTCACGGTCGTCTCTGAGGACGGCACGGCGGACGAGGGCATCGAGAACCTGATCCGCCAGCGCGCGGAGGCCAAGAAGGCGAAGAATTTTGCCGAGGCTGACCGCATCCGCGACGAGCTCAAGGCGCAGGGCGTCGAAGTGACCGATATGCCCGGCGGCGCAAAGTGGAAGCGCGTGTAAAAGAATTTTTTAGAAAACGCAGGCGCGGCGGACCATCCGCCGCGCCTGTCCGCCGCTTTGGGGCAGAATAAGAAGCAGAGAAAAGTCATCACGGAGGACGCCATGAGCAGAAAAGCGAGAAACCGCATGACAAGAGAGACCATCCCCGAGGGCTTCAGCGCCCCGATGGCGTTCGTCGATTTGCTCCCTGTCGTATTTTTCGGCCTCTCCGCGGTGAAGGCGGGGAACCTGTTCCACAGCGGACTGTTTGTAGCGGGTGCGGTAGTCTGCCTGCTCTCGGGTGTTGTGAAGGTGGGATAGAAGCTCATCGCGGCCGTCTCCCAAAGGAACATCTGGCCGATGTTTGTGCAGATGCGCGTCCTGATGCCGGTCGGCTTTTTGACGATGTTCGCGGCACTGATCATAGACCGCGCAGGGCTGAACGGGGAAGCGAAGCTTGCAAAGCGGAGTGGTTTTCCGGCATGCCTTTTCTTCCTTGCGGGCGCGCTTGGGATGATTTTGATGCTCGTTTTCGCGTTCCGGATGGATTCGAGCGACCCGAAGGTGAACTGGATGGAGCAGACCGTCAACAGCCTTGCGCAGATCTGCTTTTTCATCGGGCTGATGCTGGCCTGACGCTCTGCATCGAAAGAAAAGAGCCGCCTGTGGACGGCTCCTTTTGCATCAGGCTATGAAGAAAAATGAATGTGAGCGCTGTTTCAATGAATATCGAAAATGAATCAAGGTAAAGGACATTATTCAATAGTCGCAATGCGCAGAGCGGAATTTTACTCGCTTTTTGGCGGCGGATATGATATGCTTTTCCCAAATGATGGTCAGAAAGGACAAGGTTTCCATGATCAATATTTTCGATATGATGGGGCCGGTGATGGTCGGTCCGTCCTCGTCTCACACGGCGGGCGCGGCGCGCATCGGCAATATGGGAAGAACGCTGCTCGGCGAAGAGGTGGCGCGCGCGGACATCGGCCTGTACGGCTCGTTTGCTGAAACGGGCTTCGGCCACGGCACGGACCGCGCGCTTTTGGCGGGACTTCTCGGCATGAAGCCGGACGACCTGCGCATCCCGAACGCCTATGAAGAGGCGAACCGCGCGGGTATGGCGTATTCGTTCCGCACGGTGGAGCTGCGCGACGCGCACCCCAACACCGCGCTTTTGGAGTTGACGGGCAAAAGCGGCAAAAAGCTGACGCTTCAGGCGGCGTCCATCGGCGGCGGCGCGATCGTCGTCAACAAGATCGACGGCATCGACGTAAACTTTACGGGCGACTTCAACACGCTGATCGTCCGCAATCAGGACGAGTCCGGCTCGGTCGCGGCAATCACGTCGATTTTAAGTCAGGTGCACATCAACGTGGCGAACATGAGCGTGAACCGTCACCGCCGCGGCGGTGACGCGCTGATGGTCATTGAAACGGATCAGCACATCAAGCCCCGGCAGGTGGAATTTCTCTCGGAGCTGCCGGGCATCCTGAGCGTGACCTATTACGATAAGGAGGACGATGAAGATGGCGCTGGATTCGATGAAGGAAATCTTTGAACGCTCGGCGCGGGAGAATATCCCGTTCTGGGAGATCGTTTTGCAGTATGATATGGAGGAGCGTCAGGTGAGCCGTCAGGCCTCGATGGCGAAGATGCTGTCGACCTGGCAGGCCATTCAGGATGCGGCGGACTCCTATACCGGCACGCAGCGCAGCGTGAGTGGTCTGGTCGGCGGCGACGGGCTCAAGATGCGCCTGTACGCGCGCCGCGGAGAGAGCATCGGCGGTGAATTCATGGACGAGGTCATCGTGCAGGCTATCTCCATGGCGGAGTCGAACGCCTGCATGCGCCGCATTGTGGCATCGCCGACGGCGGGCTCGTGCGGCGTGGTGCCGGCGGTGCTGCTGCCGCTGTGCGAGCGCGAGCATTACACGCAGCACGAGCTGCTTGAGGCGCTGTATGTCGCCTCGGGCATCGGCGCGGTGATCGCGTACCGCGCGAGCATCTCCGGTGCGGC
>OODL01001250.1_pt1 | contig 23563 bp, 10 predicted proteins | sample 1671181 | NCBI WGS metagenome assembly OODL01 (sample SAMN06348130, study PRJEB24527) | human gut metagenome | biome: human gut; feature: ankylosing spondylitis patient; material: feces | host: Homo sapiens | place: China | collected 2015-10 | reverse complement strand
ACGCACCCGTAGTTCAATGGATAGAATACCGGATTCCGGTTCCGACGATATGAGTTCGATTCTCATCGGGTGTACGAATTTAGCAATCTCCTGACCAACTTCAGTCAGGAGGTTTTTCTAAATAATACTTTCCTTCTGTGAACCTTTTTTCTTCGTTCTAGTTATTCAGTTATGAAACTTTTGAAAAACACTATTGTTATTTAGCTTTTTCTTAAAAAATAATGCTAATAAATAATATTGTTTATTTGATGAATTGTGTATATTAAAAACATGAGTATATATTCGCTCTGGTATTTAAAATATTTAATTATGTAATTGTTTTGAAACTGACGATTAATTAAACTTATTTATTTAAACATTAAATTATCAACTAAATCTGAGATTCATGAAGAAGGCTCTCTTTTTAATGATGTGCTTATGCTTCTCAATTAGTGTATTAGCACAGGCAAAGACGGTAACGGGAACGGTGGTAGATGCTATCGGAGAACCGATTATCGGAGCAAGTGTTCTGGAAATGGGCACAACAAATGGTACAATAACTGATGTAGATGGTAACTTTACTCTCCAGGTTCCGGAAGGTACAAAACTGGAAGTGAGTTTTCTTGGTTACAAATCACAGCAAATTGTGGTGGGCGCGCAGAGCCATTACAAGGTGGTGTTGAAAGAAGATACTGAAGTATTGGATGAAGTGGTCGTTGTGGGATATGGTGTGAAGCAGAAACGTTCCACTATGACTACGGCTATTTCAAAAATGGATAGTAAAGTACTTGAGAATGCAGCGATTGCTAATGCGGCACAAGCATTGCAGGGTTCTGTCAGTGGTTTGCGGGTGACGAATACATCCGGTGCTCCGGGTAGTTCGCCTACTATTGTGCTGCGTGGTGGTGCCGGTATTGAATCTGCCGGAAGTCCGTTGGTGGTAGTAGACGGAGTTGTTCGCTCGATGGATGATGTCAATCCGGCGGATATCGAGTCAATCCAAGTATTGAAAGATGCAGCTTCGACTGCTATTTATGGTGCTCGTGCCAATAATGGTGTCATTTTGGTGCAGACAAAGAAAGGAAAAGAAGGAGTTGCCCAGATTTCTTATAAATTTAAGGGTGGTCTGAACTTTGCCCGTAAGGGATATGAATACATGGATGCCGAAAACTACATAAAATACGGACGTTTGGGACGTCAGTATTCGGGTGGTAGCTTGTCACAAATTGATGGTATGCGCGGTTATGGTGCTGTGTATGGTCAGAATAACCCAGAACAATTTTCTATCCGATATCTGGATGGCAATGAAGATTTGTTGCAGGAAGGATGGAAACAAATGACTGACCCTATTTCGGGTAAGCAAATTGTATTTAAGGATTATGGCACTACTTTGAGAGATGAAGTATATAAAGATCCTGCTTTCACTCAAGACCATTATCTGAGTTTTACCGGCGGTAATGAAAAAGGTACTTTTGCCGCATCATTAGGATATTATTCGGAAGACGGTACTGTAAAAGGTACTCAGTACAGACGTTTTAGCGGTACATTGAACGGTAATTATAAAGTATTGCCCATCTTGAATATAAAGGGAGGGGTGAATTTTTCTACTTCGGAAGCTCCGGAATTATATTATGATGATACGGCCGACTTGTTTGAGCGTTTACAGAGTGTGGAGCCGACATGGAACCCTTACCTGCCGGATGGTTCGCCTAACTATGGTTATGGAAAAAGAGATGGTAATCCTTTGTATTGGCTTGACAAGCTGACCAATCAAAATAACACTCGCCGCACTACGTTGAATATCGGTGCTGATCTTGAGTTGATAAAAGATAAATTGTATTTGAGAGAAAACAGTTCTTTGTATTATTCTGATTATACCAAAGAAACGTTTGATAAGGCATACCGTGATTACTGGAATGAAAATACGGAGCGTAAAGCATCTTTTGAATATACACGTACTATTCAGCAACAACATAGCTTGCAGTTGGAATATACTGATACTTTTAAAGAAAAACATAATCTTTCTGCTATGGTGGGAGGTGAGTACTTTGAAAATCAATATTTACAATATAAAGGTACAGCCGATGGTGCTCCTTTTGATCAGATACCGACATTGAATGTTTCGGGCCGTGATAATATGTGGTCTTATTCATATCGTCAGGGGTATCGTATTGCTTCTGGTTTTGCACGTGTGACTTATGATTATGAACGTCGTTATTTGTTTACTGCTGTAGCGCGTTATGACGGTATTTCTAAATTGTCGGATAACCGTTGGGGCTTCTTTCCCGGTGTATCTGCCGGATGGAATGTGCATGAAGAAGCTTTCTTTAAAGATAGCGAGCTGGCAAAAGTAGTATCTACCGTGAAACCTCGTATCTCCTATGGTATCAATGGTAATGTAAATGGTATTGGTAATTATGATGTATATGGTATTTATGATAAGCAGACTGCTTATAATGGAACGACCGGTATTTTAAATACAGGAGTTATTAATTCTAAATTGAAATGGGAAAAGAGTAAATCCTTTGAGTTGGGGTTGGATTTGGGATTCTTGGATAATCGTTATAACTTGATATTGGATTATTATAACCGTACGACTTCTGATTTGCTGACTAATGTTAATTTGCCGGGCTATACCGGTTTTGATTCTTTCAAAACAAATTTGGGAAGTCTCCGTAATACCGGTTTTGAAGTGGAAGGTAACTTGAGCTTGATTCGTAATCCGAAGGGCTTTAACTGGGATTTCTCTTTTAATGCTTCATTGGTACATAATAAGATTATTAAACTTCCTTATAATGGAAATGAGAACAACCGTCAGGGCGGTACTCAGGTTTTCGACCCTAAAACACAACAGGTTATTTGGGTAGGCGGTTATCAGGAAGGACATACCATGGGAGATATTTATGCCTATAAACAAGTGAAGATTCTTAGTGACTGGAATGAAGTGAATACTATGGCTGGTGATTATATTGATATGATTGCCGGACTTTATGGTCCTAATGTCAGTGATGCTGATAAAAAGAAATATGGATTGACCAAACCCATTGAACCGGGTGATGTTTTGTGGGCGGACTTGGACGGAAATCATAAAATAGATCAGTTGGACCGTGTGAAGGTGGGTAACATCTATCCTAAATGGACAGGAGGTTTCTCTACCACGCTTTCTTATAAGAATGTATCTTTATATGGACGATTTGATTTTGCTTTAGGACATACCATTTTGAATATGGTGGCTATGCGCTCTTTGGGACAGTCTGTTGGTTTTAAAAATATAATAAAGGAAGGATTGAAGACTTGGACGGAAGAGAATACAAATACCGATCTGCCGAAATCTTATTATGATGATTCTACTAATAAAAAGAATATCTACCGTGATACCAAGGGCAGTGATATTACTTCTGTTAATGATAGAAGTTCCAGATTCTATGAAAAAGGGGACTATCTGGCTTTAAGAGAATTAACTTTGAATTGGAAATTACCTGTTAACTGGATATCTAAGGTGGGAATGACAAATGCGTCTGTATATATCACAGGTCAGAACTTGTTCTATATTACCGGTTATAGTGGTTCTTCTCCTGAAGCCCCGTTGACTTATCCGGGTGTGGATGCCGGACGTTATCCTACACCGAGAACTGTGTTGGTAGGTGCTTCTGTATCATTCTAAGTTTATTATAATAAAAGAAGATAACGATTTATGAAAAATAAAATTATATCATTAGCCATTATGACAGCTTCCCTTTTCACAATGACGGGATGTTTGGATATGGAGCCGGTAAGTAGCATTACCGATAAGAATATGTGGGAGAGTGAAGGACAGTTTACTTCATTTGTGTATGGAGTGCACAGTCGTTTGCGTGAGAACTCTTTCAATATGTTTGTTTTAGGAGAATTACGTTCAGATATTTATAATCCTTCTACCGGATGGACGGGAGAGAGTAATAAAGTGGAGGAGATTACTTCTAATATATTAAGTCAGGAACGTCCGGGACTGAGTAACTTTGCAGGTTTATATAGTAATATCAATCAGATAAATTTGTTTATCAGTAAAGCTGCTGATACGAATTTGTTGAAAGAGGCAGATAAAGCTTATTATTTGGGACAGATGTATGGCTTGAGAGCATTCTATTATTTCCACTTGCTTCGTTCATGGGGAGATGTGGTTTGGACAGACCAGCCGAGCACAGGTTTTGAAATAGGGAAACTGGATAAGGCTGCCAGTCCGGCTGCGGAAATAATGGAAAAGATTAAAGCGGATATTCAAAGTTCGGAAGATAGTTTTGGTACAGATTACAGTTTTCGTGAATCACGTACATTTTGGTCGAAAGCTGCAACGCTGATGCTGAAGGCTGAGGTTTATTTGTGGTCCGGTCGCCGGATGGGAGGGGGAAGTGCCGATGCTACAGTTGCTCAGAATGCCTTGACCGATATTCAGAGCCATATCTCCAGAGAAACTCTTGATTTGATGCCCAATTATACAGATGTGTTTGCTTATGACGATAAAGGTAATAAGGAGATAATCTTTACTATTCATAATAAACAGAACGAAACCGATTTGTTTGGCGGTAGTTGGAGAAATAATCTGGTGCCTCAAAGAGCTACATTGAGTCTTTATTATGATAAGGAGACAGATGGGCAGTTTGAGTTGAATTTCAATGGTAATATGTATTATCCTGTTAGAAATGAGTTATACGATAATTTTGATAACTTGGATACTAGAAAACAAGGAACGTTGAAAGCTGTCTTTACAATGGATGCACCACACGATTATGTGGGATGTTTCCCTTATAAATATCGTGGAACAACTCCGTCAGGAGCTTCGGAAAGACTTTTTGCTGATGATTTTCCTGTATATCGTTATGCCGATTTATTATTGATGCTGGCTGAAGCTAAATCATTGACCGGGGGAGATCCGACAGCTGAAATCAATTTGATACGTGCCCGTGCGTATAAGGCTAATTATGATGTGGCTACAATGGGGTATCCGAATATGGCAGGTGATAAAGACGGTATCAATGAGGTTTTATTGAGAGAACGCTATAAGGAATTTATGTTCGAAGGTAAACGTTGGTATGATTTACGTCGTTTTGGCGATGAATATGTATTTGAGTATACTACTGCAGATGATTCTTACCCTCAACGTTTGTTGTGGCCAATCGACAAGAATACATTAACAAATAACCCTGCTTTGGAACAAACTCCGGGATATTGACCGTATTTCTTGCCTAAATAATAAAATAAAGGTGGTTTTTTATCATAAAAAGATAAAGAATCACCTTTTTGTTTTCATATTACAATAAAATATTTTATTTTTACCCGCATAATTAAATAATAATATTATGAAACAAATTTCTTGGTTGTTAGGAATTCTTTTATTCCTCTCTCCTTTACAGATGAGTGCTCAAAAGCAGGATACGGTTGCAGTGCGCGAAACTCGTATTCCGGTATTGATTGAACGGCAGGACAATGAACTGTTTAATTTGCGTATAGATGCTACGCAAAGTCAGGTGTTGAATGATGTGAAACTTAGTTTCGGCAAAGAAGTGAATCTGAATGAAATAGAGGCAGTGAAACTCTATTATGGCGGAACAGAAAGTTCTGAGAGAAAAGGAAAAACTTATTTTGCTCCCGTTGATTATATTCCAAGTAATACTCCGGGTAAAACATTGGCTGCTAATCCTTCTTATTCTATTTTGAAAGCGGAAGTGAAAGCTCCGAAAAGAGATGTTGTGTTAAAAGTAGACCAAAAATTATATCCGGGTGTGAACTATTTTTGGGTTAGTTTGCAGATGAAACCAACAGCTTCTGTACTTGCAAAGGTATCGGTGGAAATGACAGGAGTAACGATGGATAATCGGACTGCTCCGGTGAAGGTTGTGCGCAAAGCTGATACCCACTATATGGGAGTTGGTGTTCGTCATGCCGGCGATGACGGGGTAGCAGCTTATCGTATTCCGGGATTGGCAACTTCTAATAAAGGTACGTTGCTTGGTGTATATGATGTTCGCTACAACAACAGCGCAGACTTGCAAGAATATGTAGAAATAGGGTTGAGCAGAAGTACAGACGGCGGACAGACTTGGGAAAAGATGCGTATCCCGATGTCTTTCGGCGAACATGAAGGTTTGCCAAAAGCTCAGAATGGTGTGGGAGACCCTGCTATCTTGGTGGATAGGAAAACCGGTACTATCTGGATTATAGCAGCATGGACACACGGAATGGGTAACGGACGTGCTTGGTGGAATTCTCAACCGGGAATGGATATGCACCACACAGCACAACTTATGTTGGTGAAGAGTGACGATGATGGTAAAACCTGGTCTGAACCGATAAATATTACGGAACAAGTAAAAGATCCTTCTTGGTATTTCTTGTTGCAAGGTCCGGGTAGAGGTATATCGATGGATGATGGTACGTTGGTATTTGCCAGCCAGTATATCGGAAGTGATAGAATTCCCAATGCAGGTATTATCTATAGTAAAGACCATGGAAAAACTTGGCATATCAGTTCATTGGCGCGTACCAATACGACAGAATCACAAGTTGCTGAAATAGAACCGGGGGTATTAATGCTGAATATGCGTGATAATCGTGGTGGAAGTCGTGCAGTTTCTACTACTACCGATATGGGTAAAACTTGGAAAGAACACGTGTCTTCTCGTACCTCTTTGCAGGAACCGGTATGTATGGCGAGTTTGATTAGTGTGAAAGCCAAAGATAATGTGCTGGGTAAAGATATTCTGTTGTTCTCTAATCCGAACGATACGAAGAATCGTCATAGTATCACAATTAAGGCAAGTCTTGATGGTGGAGTGACTTGGTTGCCCGAAAATCAATTGTTGTTGGATGCCGGTTGGGGCTGGGGATATTCTTGCCTGACTATGATTGATAAAGAAACAGTAGGTATATTATATGAAAGTAGTGTAGCTCATATGACTTTTCAGGCTATTAAACTGAAGGATATTATCAAGACTAAATAAATGAAATGTAGATTAACCTGTCTCATAGGTATGATATTTGTCTGTGCCATGACTATGGCACAGACAAATGCTTATCCGTTACTTCCTATGCCACAGAATTATAAAGTAACGGATAAGTCGTTTGCAATGGGAAAGGTAAAGCTTTCTACTCCGGTTCTAAAGTCGGAGTGGGAGGCTTTTATTGTGAATGCCGGTGGAGAATTGGCGGATAAAGCTGCCGCAGAGATAAAAGTAGAACTTCTTCCGGTTATTGATGGAGTTAAGTTAAATCCGGATGAGGCGTACCGACTGTCTGTGTCCGGGAAATTGATAAAGATAGAGGCTGTTACGGAACGTGGGGTGTATTGGGCCTTGCAAACGCTTCGTCAGTTAGAAAAGAAAAAGGGAAAGAAAAGTCTGTTTGCCGGTTGTGAGATTGTGGACTGGCCGGCTTTCCGAATCCGTGGCTTTATGCAGGATGTAGGTCGCAGTTATATTTCAGTGGAAGAATTAAAGCGTGAAATAGAGATATTATCTCGTTTTAAAATCAATGTGTTTCATTGGCATCTTACTGAAAATCAGGCATGGCGTTTGGAAAGTAAGATATTCCCGATGCTGAATGACAGTATTAATACAGTCCGTATGCCGGGTAAGTACTATACATTAGAGGAAGCACGTGAGTTGGTGGACTTTTGTAAGCAACATCAAGTCATGTTGATTCCCGAGATAGATATGCCGGGGCATAGTGCAGCTTTTATTCGTACTTTCCGTCATGATATGCAGAGTCCTGAAGGTATGAAAATCTTGAAACTCTTAATAGATGAAGTTTGTGAAACTTTTGATGTACCTTATTTGCATATAGGTACCGATGAAGTAGCATTTACTAATCCTGATTTTGTTCCCGAAATGGTATCTTATGTACGTTCAAAAGGAAAGAAGGTGATTTCTTGGAATCCCGGTTGGCATTATAAGCCGGGAGAAATAGATATGACTCACTTGTGGAGCTATCGTGGAAAGGCTCAACCGGGGATTCCTGCCATTGATTCCAAATTTCATTATTTGAATCACTTTGATACATTTGCCGATTTGGTCGCCCTGTATAACAGCCGTATATATAATAAGGTGGAAGGGAGTGATGATATAGCCGGTACTATATTGGCAATATGGAACGATCGGATGATTTCAAAAGAAGAAGATATGATTGTCCAAAACGGATTTTATCCCAGTATGCTTGCCATTGCAGAACGTGCATGGAGAGGTGGCGGAACAGAATATTTCGATGGGAATGGAACGATGCTTCCTGCCGAAGATACAGAGACATTCCATGAGTTTGTTGATTTTGAAAATCGTATGTTATGGCATAAAGAACATACATTCAAAGGATATCCTTTTGCTTATGTGAAACAGACTGATGTCAAATGGAATATAACTGATGCTTTTCCTAACGGTGGGGACCTGTCAAAAGTATTCCCCCCGGAACAGGAGTTGAAGGAGTCTTATGAGTATGAAGGAAAAACATACGGAACACGCAAAGCTATTGGTGCCGGTATTTATCTGCGCCATGTTTGGGGAACAATGGTACCGGCCTTTTATAAAGACCCTAAAGAAAATCATACTTCCTATGCTTATACATGGGTTTATTCTCCCAAAGACCAGGAAGTGGGGCTGTGGGCTGAGTTTCAGAATTATAGTCGTTCTGAGATGGACCTGGCTCCATTACAGGGAAAGTGGGATTATAAAGGCAGTCGAATATGGATTAATGATAAAGAAATAATGCCTCCTGTGTGGACAGCTACTCACCGGGTAAAAAGTAATGAAGTACCTTTGGGAAATGAAAATTGTGTGGTGCGTCCTCCATTGCTTGTTCACTTAAATAAAGGTTGGAACAAAGTACTCCTGAAGTTGCCGATAGGTAAGTTTGGAATGGACGAAACGCGTCTTGTCAAATGGATGTTTACTACCGTCTTTGTTACTCCGGATGGTGAAAAAGCAGTAGAAGGATTAATTTATTCACCTGAAAAACAACTATAAAATGAAAAACATTGCTTTACTTTTATTGGGGCTTTTCCTTGCACTGCCCCAATTTGCCCAGGAACGCAAATATTCTACATTCTATGAGCAACGTGCAACTTTATTCGAAGAACTTCCGGTTACTTCGAGAGATATTATCTTTTTGGGCAATAGCATAACTAACGGATGCGAGTGGGGTGAGCTTTTCCAGAATTCTCATGTGAAAAACAGGGGAATCAGTGGCGATATTTGTATGGGAGTATACGATCGTCTTGATCCTATTATAAAGGGAAAGCCGGCTAAAATATTTCTTTTAATAGGCATTAATGACGTATCGAGAGGAACATCGGCTGATACAATTGTTGCAAGAATCGAAATGATTGTAAAGAAAATAAAGGCAGAATCTCCGAAAACTGAATTATATTTGCAAAGTGTATTGCCTGTCAATGATTGTTACGGTATGTTTGGCGGACATACCTCTCGTTGGCAAGTTGTGAAGCAAATAAACGATTTGCTGAAACCTTTGGCAGAGAAGGAGAGGGTTACATATATCGATTTATATAGCCACTTTGTGGATGGAGCTACCGGAAAGATGAATCCTCAATATACCAATGACGGTCTGCATTTATTGGGAAAAGGTTACCTGTTATGGCGTGATATTGTGAAACCTTATGTTAACAAGAAATGAAAAAGATACTGATACTTTTTGTAAGTCTCTGTTTCTGTGTTACTCTTTTTGCACAGAAAAAAATCAAAGTTGCTTGTGTGGGTAATAGTATTACTTATGGTTATACATTGCCCGACCGTGAAACCAATGCTTATCCGGCGAAGTTACAGAAAATGCTGGGGGATGATTATGTGGTTGGTAACTTTGGAAAGTCCGGTGCTACTTTGTTGAACAAAGGTCATCGCCCTTATATGCAGCAGGAGGAATATCATAAAGCTATTGATTTTGCCGGTGATATCGTTGTTATCCATTTGGGTATTAACGATACAGATCCGCGGGATTGGCCTAATTATCGTGATTTCTTTATTCAAGATTATAGGGCGTTGATAGATTCTTTTCGTGTGGCTAATTCCAGATGCCGTATCTTGATTGCGCGTCTTACCCCGATTGCCGATCGCCATCTCCGTTTTGAGTCTGGTACACGTGATTGGCATGATGAAATACAATTGGCTATCGAGAATATTGCTAAATATGCCGGTGTTCAGTTGATTGATTTCCATGCACCGTTGTACCCTTATCCGTTTATGTTGCCGGATGCTGTTCATCCCAATGTAGAAGGAGCTGAAATACTGGCTAAGACCGTATATGAAGGTATTACCGGCGATTTCGGCGGATTGAGGATGAGTCCGTTGTATACAGACAATATGGTGTTGCAACACGGAAAACCGTTGACTATTCAGGGGACTGCCAATGCCGGTGATAGAATAACTGTATCCATTGCGCATCAGAAACAAAAAGTTGTAACGGGTATGGATGGTAAATGGTCGGTCACTCTTTCGCCTTTAAAAGCGGGAGGCCCTTATACATTGGTTGTTTCTTCGGGTAAACAAAAACTGACTTACGGTAATGTATTGGCCGGGGAAGTCTGGCTTTGTTCCGGGCAGTCCAACATGGAATTCTATTTAAACTGGAGTGCAACAGCCAAGCGTGATGTCGCTAAGGCTGCCAATGATAATATCCGTCTTTTTGATATGAAAGCGCGTTGGCGCACGGATGCCGTCGAATGGAATGCTTCCGTTCTTGATTCATTGAATCATTTGCAATATTATAAGGATACGGAGTGGACGGTTTGCGCTCCGCAAACAGCCGGTAATTTTTCTGCTGTGGCTTATTATTTCGGTAAGATGTTGCAGGACAGTTTGCAAGTGCCTGTCGGATTGATTTGTAATGCCATCGGTGGCTCACCCACTGAAGCATGGATAGACCGCAGTTCGTTGGAATATCATTTCCCGGCTATTTTGCGTAATTGGACTAAAAATGATTTTATCCAAGACTGGGTGCGTGGACGTGCTGCTCTCAATGTTAAAAAGTCAACCGATAAGTTGCAGCGTCATCCCTATGAACCTTGTTATCTGTATGAATCGGGTATTCTTCCTTTGCAACAATTCCCCATTAAAGGCATTATTTGGTATCAGGGAGAATCGAATGCGCATAATCGTGAGGCGCACGAAAAGCTGTTTAAATTATTAGTGGACAGTTGGCGCAAGAATTGGGAAGATAATGAGTTACCTTTTTATTATGTACAGTTATCAAGTATTGACCGTCCGTCATGGCCTTGGTTTCGTGACAGCCAACGTCGTTTCCTGACACAAATACCCCATACGGGAATGGCAGTGACTTCAGATAAAGGTGACTCTTTGAACGTACATCCTACGCATAAGCAGGAAGTAGGGGAACGTTTGGCTGTTTGGGCTTTAAACAAGACTTATAATTATAAAAATGTAGTGCCTTCGGGACCGCTTTTCAAGTCTGTTTCCTTTAAAAATGGGGCAGCTTATATTTCTTTTGATTATTCTGAGGGTCTTCATGCATCAGATAACAATGAAATTCGTACCTTTGAGCTGTCCGGAGACGATCAAATATTTTATCCGGCAAAAGCAGCCGTTGTGAACGGTGAGTTAAAAGTATGGAGTGATAAAGTAAAAGAGCCGACAATAGTGCGTTATGGTTGGCAACCGTTTACTCGTGCCAATTTGGTGAATGGTGCAGGGTTGCCGGCTTCAACGTTCCGTTCGGATGTGAAATAACGATAGGGGAAGCTTTGTGCTTCCCCATTGGGACGATAAAAAGATGTAAGATATGAGAAAATTGCGAATGTTAATGATGATGGGATGCATCCCGATGATATTAGGTGCCGAGGAATATAAGGAGCCTGAGAAGATAAACCTGAATAAAGGATGGGAATTCTCTCAGGTCGGAAAAAGCGAGTGGCTTCCTGCAAAAGTTCCCGGAACAGTACATCAGGATTTAATAAATCATGGCATGATTCCCAATCCTTTTTATGGAAAGAATGAAGAGAAAGTGCAGTGGGTGGAAAATGAAGACTGGACTTATAGGACTACTTTTAATGTGACGGACGAGCAACTGGCACGTGAAGCAGCCGTCCTTGAATTTGAAGGACTGGATACTTATGCTGATATTTATCTGAACGGTTCTTTATTGGAACGTACAGACAATATGTTTGTCGGTTATACGCTTCCTGTGAAAGAGGTACTGCGGAAGGGGGAAAACCGTCTGCAGGTTTATTTCCATTCACCCATCAAACAGGCATTACCGCAATGGGAAACAAACGGATTTGACTATCCGGCAGACAATGACCATAGTGACAAGCGTGTCAGCATCTATACCCGTAAAGCACCTTACAGTTATGGATGGGATTGGGGCATTCGGTTGACTACCAGTGGTATATGGCGTCCCGTACATTTGGTTTATTATGATGTGGCAGCTATTGAGGATTATTATGTGCGTCAAGCATCGGTAACTGAGGAATTGGCGAAGGTTGAGAATCAATTGGCAATAAATAATATCACTTCTTCTCCTCAAAAGGCGGAAGTGACCGTGAGTTATTCCTATAAAGACGGTGAAAAGACAACGAAGCAGAAAAAAGTGACTCTGCAACCGGGTGCGAATGAAATCAATATACCTATGGAAATCGGCAATCCTCATCTTTGGATGCCGAATGGTTGGGGCGAACCTGCTTTATATGATTTTGAAGTTCAGGTAAAGGTGGATGGCAAAGTGATTGCTTCCAAGCAGGAACGTATCGGACTACGCAATATCCGTGTAGTGAAGGAGAAAGATGCCCAAGGTGAATCTTTCTATTTTGAGGTAAACGGTAAACCGATGTTTGCTAAGGGAGCGAACTTTATTCCCGATGACGCTTTGTTGCCCAATGTCACGCCTGAACGCTATCACCGATTATTCAAGGATGTGAAAGAGGCCAATATGAACATGCTTCGTGTATGGGGGGGCGGTGTGTATGAGGATGATGCTTTTTATAAGGAAGCCGATGAACACGGTATCCTGATTTGGCAAGACTTCATTTTTGCTTGTACCACTTATCCGTCGGATCCTGCTTTCTTGAAGCGTGTGGAGGCGGAAGCCGACTACAATATCAAGCGTTTGCGCAATCATGCAAGTTTGGCCATGTGGTGTGGAAATAATGAAATCTATGAAGGAATGCGCTATTGGGGATGGGACAAGAAATATACCGACCCTGCCATCATGGAAGGTATGAAGCGAGGATACGACAAACTGTTCCGTGAATTGCTGCCTCTCAAGGTACAGGAACTTGATCCGGATCGTTTTTATATGCATGGCTCTCCTTACGAAGCCAACTGGGGGCGTCCGGAAAGTTGGAAGATAGCCGACAGCCATAATTGGGGTACTTGGTATGGACAGAAGCCTTTTGAGAGTTTCGATACCGAGATTCCACGCTTTATGAGCGAGTATGGTTTTCAGGCATTCCCGGAAATGAAAACCATTGCCACTTTCGCTGCACCCGAAGATTATGCATTGGAATCGGAAGTGATGAATGCTCATCAGAAGGCGTCTATCGGTAACTTCTTGATAAAAAAGACAATGGGACTGTATTATAAAGTTCCCGAAGACTTTGAACAACTGGTGTATTTGGGCTTGGTATTACAAGGACAAGGAATGCGTCACGGAATGGAGGCCCATCGCCGCAACCGTCCTTATTGTATGGGTACGCTTTATTGGCAGTTGAATGACAGTTGGCCGGTTGTTTCTTGGTCAAGCATCGATTATTATGGAAACTGGAAAGCCATGCACTATCAGGCAAAGAGGGCTTTCGCTCCGGTATTGGTAGATGCAATAAAAGAAGGGGATGATTTGAATATCTATGTAATGTCCGACAAGCTGGAAGCCGATAAAGATGTCACCCTTCAGTTGCGTCTGATGGATTTTGACGGAAAAGTATTAAAGAAAAAAGAGATAAAAGGGGAAGTGCCCGCTAATGCTTCTACCTTATATCATAAGGAGAAGTACGAGGGAATGACTCCTAATCCAAGGAATACCTTCTTATTGATGACACTGAAAAACAAGAAAGGAGAAGTATTGTCCGAAGAAACTTTTTATTTCAATTTCGCCAAAGACCAGGATTTGCCCAAGACGGATATACGCTACAAGGTAAAGCAAATGGATGGAAAGTGTGAGATAACACTGTCTTCCAAACAGTTGGCAAGGGATGTGTTTATTGAAATCCCCAAGCAGTCAGATTCCAATTCCTTGACAGTATCTTCTCTTCAGGGAGCAAGGTTCTCTGATAATTTCTTCGACCTGTTGCCGGGACAAACGAAGAAAGTGGTAGTTACTTCGGAGGAACTGCTGAAAGATGGGAAATTGGATATTCGTATCCATCAATTGAGTGATACTAACTAATCAATTATATATATTATGAAACATTTAATGAGCCTGGCAGGGCTGTCTGTGGCAGGTTTAATGCTTGTATCCTGCAACACACAAGTAAAAGAAGCAAATTATCAGGTTATCCCGTTACCGCAGGAAATCTCGGTAATGGAACAGGCTGCTCCGTTCATTTTGTCGGACGGTACAAAGATTATGTATCCCGAAGGTAATGAGAGGATGCAAAAGAATGCAGAGTTTTTGGCAAGTTATATCAAAGATTTGACCGGAAAGAGCCTGAGCGTACAAGCCGGTACGGAAGGCAAGGGAATTCTTCTGCAACTGGGGGGAAGTTCGGAAAATCCTGAAGGTTATCAATTAAAAGTAACGGATGCTAATGTGGTGATATCCGGTCCGACAGAAGCCGGAGTATTTTATGGTATCCAAACTTTGCGTAAGTCTATTCCGGTGGTGCAAGGTATGGATATAGCCCTTCCTGCAGTAGAAATCAGTGACTATCCCCGTTTTTCTTATCGTGGAGCACATTTGGATGTGTCTCGTCATTTCTTCCCGGTTGACTCGGTGAAACGTTTTATTGATATGTTGGCTTTGCATAACATCAATCGTTTTCACTGGCATATCTCTGATGATCAGGGATGGAGAATTGAAATTAAGAGTCGTCCCGAATTGACAGAAATCGGTTCAAAGAGAACAGAGACTGTGATCGGACATAATACAGGTAAATATGACGGCCAGCCTTATGGTGGTTTCTATACTCAGGAAGAAGCAAAAGAAATCGTAGCTTATGCTGCCGACCGGCACATTACGGTTATTCCCGAAATCGATATGCCGGGACACATGCAGGCTGCTTTGACTGCTTATCCGGAATTGGGATGTACAGGCGGTCCGTATGAAGTATGGAAAATATGGGGTATATCGGATGATGTACTGTGTGCCGGAAATGATGAGACACTGAAGTTTATTGACGATGTGTTGGGTGAAATCATTGAGATTTTCCCATCTGAATATATTCATGTAGGTGGTGACGAATGTCCGAAAGTGCGTTGGAAGACTTGTCCGAAATGTCAGGCACGTATCAAGGCATTGGGTATAAAAGGTGATAAGAAGCATTCTGCAGAGGCTTATTTACAGAGTTTCATTATTACTCATGCAGAGAAGTTCTTGAATGGTAAAGGTCGTCAGATTATAGGCTGGGACGAGATTTTGGAAGGTGGATTGGCTCCTAACTCAACTGTTATGTCATGGCGTGGCGAATCAGGTGGCATAGAGGCTGCCAAACAGCACCATGATGTAATTATGTCACCGAATACTTATCTGTATTTTGACTACTATCAGTCTAAAGATGTTGAGAATGAGCCGGAGGCCATTGGTGGTTATCTGCCCATCGAAAGAGTGTATTCTTATGAACCGATGCCTAAGTCCCTTACTCCTGAAGAACAAAAGTATATAAAAGGTGTACAGGCTAACTTGTGGACTGAATATATTCCTACTTTCAGTCAGGTAGAATATATGGAATTGCCCCGTATGGCTGCTCTGGCAGAAGTGCAATGGACAATGCCTGCGAAGAAGAATTATGAAGACTTCTTGAAACGTTTGCCTGGATTGGTAGATGTATATGATGTATATAAGTACAATTATGCTACTCATGTATTTGATGTAAATGCTGTTTTCACTCCTAATCCGCAGGATGGAACATTGGATGTGACTTTGTCCACTATTGATAATTGTCCGATTTATTACACGTTGGATGGTAGCGAACCGACCGCAGCATCGGCACAGTATACAGAACCTTTGAAACTCAAAGAAAACTGTACTTTCCAAGCTGTGGCAGTTCGTCCTACAGGAAACAGTCGCATTGTGAAAGAGGATATAGCTTTCAACAAGGCAAGCATGAAGCCTGTTACTATGTTGCAACCGGTAAATAAACAATATGAATTTAACGGTGCTCCCACTTTGGTAGATGGATTGAAAGGTAATGGAAATTACAAGACAGGACGTTGGATTGCTTTCTATAAAAATGATATGGAGGCAGTGATTGATCTGAAAGAACCGACCGAAATTCAAAGTGCTTCTATTTCTACCTGTGTAGAAAAGGGTGACTGGGTATTTGATGCCCGTGCTCTTTCTGTAGCGGTATCCGAAGACGGTCAGAACTTTAAAGAAGTTGCTTCGGAAAAATATCCGGCCATGAAGCAGGATGACAAAAACGGAGTATTTAACCATACTTTGACATTCTCACCGGTTACAGCCCGTTATGTCAAAGTGACTGCTTTGACGGAACATAGTATTCCTGCCTGGCACGGTGGTAAAGGAAATCCTGCTTTCCTGTTTGTAGATGAGATTTCGTTGAACTGATTAATTCATAGCTTGTGTGACGAAGAAACAACTATATGGAAAATTGCTGGCTGTATTAGTGGGTGGCTTATTGGTATGCAGTGCATGTCACCACACTGATACGTCAGGTGCTGAAATATCTCTTGAGAAAATGAATGGCTTCCCTTCGGGGAATGCCGCTTTTCTCAAGGGAGTTTCTGCTTTATATGCAGGAATAACAGAAGACCGTTTAATAATGGCAGGTGGATGTAATTTCCCGGATATTCCTGTTGCCGATGGCGGAAAAAAGGTTTTTTATAATGAAGTTTATGCTACACCTTTATCATCAGATACAGCCTTCCGGTGGAAGCAAGTTGGCTTTTTGCCTGTAGCATCGGCGTATGGAGTAACTATTTCTACACAAAAAGGGTTAATTTGTGTTGGAGGAACTACTGCTGATGGTAGTATATCTGATGTATTTCTTTTATCTTTGCAAGAAGACGTCTTGGTAACTGACACTTTACCTTCTTTACCCATGACTATCGATAATATGGCAGGTGCTTTAATAGGTGATTTGCTTTATATCGTAGGAGGAAACGTTAATGGTGTTCCCTCTGCGGATATGTATTCGCTTGATTTGTCAAATATGGATAAAGGATGGCAGAAAGAGCCCGGTGTGCCCGGCGAGCCGAGAGTTCAACCGGTGTGCGCGGCACAAGGGGGAAAACTTTATGTTTGGGGAGGCTTTGCCCCGGCAGCAGATGGGCGCGAAGCAACCTTGTCTGTGGACGGTTATGTATATTCGCCCGAGACGAGAGTATGGACTTCGGTAGCGACTCCGGTCGATAAAGAAGGAAAAAGCATTTCATTGGGAGGTGGAGCAGCCGTTCCTTGGGGAGAAGAAGCCATTTTATGTATTGGCGGTGTCAACAAGGATATATTCCTGAAAGCTTTGCAGGGCATTTATGCGGGAAAAGAATATCTGTCACATCCGGCGGAGTGGTATCAGTTTAATAAGAATCTGTTGCTTTATTATCCTGCAAAAGATGAATGGAGCTCTTTGGGCGAATATGAACAGGGAGCACGTGCAGGAGCTGCTTTGGTTGCTGACGGAGTTTATGCTTATATAATTAATGGTGAATTGAAACCGGGTATTCGTACCAATGAAATAAATAGAATTAAAGAGAATAGAAAATGAGGAAACTTACACTATTGGCAAGTGTGGCGGTGAGCCTGTTGCTGGCGGGTTGCGCCAAGGAACAGAAAGAGACACTTTCTGTGATTCCCGTTCCATTGAGTGCAGACTTGCAGAAGGGTGCTTTTCAATTGAATGATCAAACAAAATTATGGATAGATGCACCTCAGGAGGATAAAACGAGACTGGCAGATTATATCGCCGGCTCTCCTTTTCAATTGGATGCTGCTTTGGAAGAAGTAGTCGACAATGTTGTCATTCTTCAACAAGTAGACCGTTTGCCGGATATTACTTCGTCCGAAGGATATGTGCTGGAAGTAACTCCGAAGCAGGTGAAAATCCGGGCTGCTTCGGGTGCGGGACTTTTTTATGGTGTGCAGACATTCCTGCAAATGGTGAATGAAAAAAAGGAATTACCGGTAGGAACCGTTACCGATGAGCCGCGCTTTGCCTATCGTGGTATGATGCTCGATGTTTCCCGTCATTTCTTTGATGTGAATTTTGTGAAGAAGCAGATTGATGCTTTTGCCTATTACAAACTGAACCGTCTCCATTTACATCTGACTGATGCGGCAGGATGGCGTATTGAAATAGATAAATATCCCCGTCTTACTGAGTTTGCTGCGTGGCGTGAATTCCCCACCTGGAAAGAGTGGTGGAACAATGGTCGCCAATACAGTGAAGAAGGTAGTGAGAATGCTTATGGAGGTTATTACACCAAAGAGGATATCCGTGAATTGGTAGCTTATGCCGAATCTCGTTATATAACTATCATTCCTGAAATAGAAATGCCGGCACATTCGGAAGAAGTATTGACTGCTTATCCCGAACTGTCCTGTACACATGAACCCTATAAGCAGGCTGATTTCTGTGTGGGCAATGAAAAGACTTTTGAGTTTCTGGAAAATGTACTGACGGAAGTGATGGAATTATTCCCGTCCGAATATATCCATATTGGTGGAGACGAGGCAGGTAAAGCATCTTGGCCGACTTGTAAGTTATGCCAGGCACGGATGAAAAAAGAAGGTCTGAAAGATGTGAATGAATTGCAGAGTTATTTGATTCATCGCATTGAAGTATTTCTGAATGGCCATAACCGTAAACTGTTGGGTTGGGATGAAATTCTTGAAGGAGGACTGGCGCCTAATGCTACAGTCATGTCATGGCGTGGAACGGAAGGAGGTATGAAAGCGGTGGAATCCGGTCATAAGGCTATTATGACTCCGGGTGAATTCTGTTATTTTGATTCTTATCAAGATGCACCGGATTCGCAGCCCGAGGCTATCGGAGGCTATCTGCCTTTATCCAAAGTCTATTCGTTCAATCCCGTTCCTGATACATTAAGTGCCGAAAAGGTGGGACTGGTGTATGGCGTGCAGGCAAATCTGTTTACAGAATATATTCCGACACCCGAGCATGCTGAAATGATGATTTATCCCCGTGTTCTTGCGTTGGCGGAAGTGGCCTGGAGTGCACCGTCAAAGAAGAATTATGAAGACTTCCATGTACGGGCTTTAAAAGCAGTGGAAGAATTGAAAAAATCCGGTTATAATCCTTTTGAACTTAAGAACGAAATCGGTAATCGTCCCGGAGCTGATAAGCCGGTGGAACATTTGGCAGTAGGGAAAAAAGTGACTTATGGTCTTGATGCGGCTTATTATCCCGGATATGCTGCGGGGGGAGATACGGCCTTGGTCGATGGTGTACGTGGCGGATGGACCTATGGTGATAAGCGTTGGCAAGGTTTCATTGACAAGAAAAGAATGGATATTACGATTGATTTGGAAAAAGAAACGGAACTTCATTTTATCGGTGCAGACTTTATGCAGGTCTGCGGACCGGAGGTATTTATGCCTGCCGAAGTGATAATTTCTATATCCGATGATGGTAAAGATTTTACAGAATTGAAGCACATCGAGCATAAAGTAGTGAAAGATGATAAGGTAACTTTTACTAATTTTGGTTGGGAAGGTAATGCAAAGGGACGTTATGTACGTTATCAGGCAACTTCCGGCGAGTTTGGTGGCTTCTTGTTTACAGATGAAGTTGTAATTAAATAAATGACTATGATACGAAAACTGAGTATTTTGACCGGTGCCGCATTGTTTTCTTTGCTGACTGCAATGGCGCAAAAAGAACCGGCCGATTATGTAAATCCTTTTGTGGGGACTACTAATTATGGGACAACTAATCCCGGTGCGCTTTGTCCGCAGGGAATGATGTCGGTCACACCTCTCAATGTGTTGGGGGCTGTTCCCGAAAATAAGATTAACAAGGATAGTACCTGGTGGTCTACTCCTTACGAGTTTAATAATAAGTATATGACGGGATTTGCTCATGTCAACCTGAGTGGTGTGGGTTGCCCCGAATTAGGCTCTTTGTTGCTGATGCCGACCACCGGAAAGCTGAATGTTGATTTTAATACTTACGGAAGTGTGTACAGCAATGAATCGGCTACTCCCGGCTATTATACCAATGTATTGGATAAGTATAATGTGAAGTGCGAAGTGACTGCTACTCCCCGCACCAGTATGGCACGTTTCACTTTTCCGGCAGGACAAAGCAATATCTTATTAAATTTGGGTGAAGGATTGACAAACGAGAGTGGTGCTACAGTGCGTTTTGTCAATGACCGTGAGATTGAAGGAACCAAATTGCTGGGTACTTTTTGTTATAATCCGCAAGCTGTATTCCCGATATATTTTGTGATGCGCATTAATAAAGTTCCGGCAAAGCGCGGCTACTGGAAAATGATGCGTCCGATGGGTGTGGAAGCACAGTGGGATGACACGGCAGGCAAGTATAAACTTTACACTTCCTATACAAAGGAAATAAGTGGTGACGATGTCGGTGCATGGTTTACTTTTGACTCGACAGTGAGCGAAACGATAGAAGTCAGCATGGGGGTATCCTTTGTGAGCATTGAGAATGCACGTTTGAATCTGGAAAAGGAGCAACCGTTCGGAACCACCTTTGACAAGCTGCGTGCCGAAGCGCGTAAGATGTGGAATGATGACCTTTCACGTGTCACAGTCAAAGGCGGAACTGAAGAACAAAAAGGAGTATTCTATACAGCCATGTATCATACCCTCATTCATCCGAATATCCTTCAGGACGTTAGCGGTCAATATCCGCAGATGGAAGGCGATAAGATTCTGACTACCAACCGTAACCGTTATACTGTATTTTCATTGTGGGATACATACCGCAACGTACACCAACTGATGACATTAGTGTATCCTGAGCGCCAGATGGATATGATTCATACCATGCTCGGCATGTATAAGGAACATGGATGGTTTCCCAAATGGGAACTTTACGGACGTGAGACACTGACAATGGAAGGCGATCCTTCTATTCCGGTTATCGTGGACAGTTGGATGAAAGGTCTTCAGGACTTCGACATCAACTTGGCATATAAAGGAATGTATAAGTCTGCCACTACCCCGGGTAAGGATAACCTGATGCGCCCGGATAATGATGACTATATGGCAAAGGGATATGTGCCGATGGAAAGCCAATATGATAATTCTGTTTCGCATGCCCTGGAATATTATGTGGCAGATTATGCGTTGTCTACTTTGGCTGAAGAATTGGGAAAGAAAGAAGATGCCAAGTTGTTCCGCAAACGTTCCATGGGTTATAAGAATTATTTCTGCAAAGAGTTTGGTACTCTTCGTCCCATTACGAAGGAAGGCAGGTTTTATGAACCGTTCGATCCCAAAGAAGGAGCAAACTTTGCACCCAGTCCCGGTTTCCATGAAGGAAATGCATGGAATTACACATTCTTTGTTCCTCATGATATTAAAGGGCTGACAAAATTGATGGGCGGTGACAAGAAGTTTGTAGATAAGCTGCAAAGTGTGTTCGATGAAGGAAATTATGATCCCGCCAACGAACCCGACATTGCTTATCCGTACTTATTCAGCCGTTTCAAAGGCGAAGAATGGCGTACCCAGAAATTGGTAAAAGAGTTGTTGGCCAAACACTTTACTACCAAACCCGACGGTATTCCCGGAAATGATGATACAGGTACTATGTCTGCATGGGCTATCTTCAGCATGATGGGATTGTATCCTGATTGTCCCGGTGTACCCGAATATACATTAACTACTCCGACTTTTGATGAGGTAACTATTAAGCTTGACCCTGAATATTGGGGTAAAGATAAACTGGTTATCAAAAAAGAAGGCCATGGAGATTACATCAAGGAAATCAGATTAGGAAATAAGAAAGTGAACAAATACCTTATTTCTCATGATGACTTGATAAAGGCGGGAGAGATTACTTTTGTTGTTACAGACCATATCAATAAATAAGAAAAACTATGAATACTAAACGATTTTTATGTGCCGCATTGGGAGCTATCTGTTCCCTTGCTTTCATGCAAGCGCAGGTAAGAACCGAGCAGACCTTTGAAAAAGGGTGGAAGTTCACTCGTGAAGACAATGCAGACTTTGCGAAGCCCGGATTTAATGATGCCAAGTGGCAGAATGTCACCGTCCCTCACGACTGGGCTATCTACGGGCCATTCAGTATAAATAATGATAAGCAGGAGATGGCAATTACCCAGGACGGACAAACAGAAGCAATGGAACATGCCGGACGTACCGGCGGGCTTCCTTTTGTGGGAACAGGGTGGTATCGCCTCAATTTTGATGCTCCTTCTTTTGAGAAAGGCAAGAAAGCTACATTGATATTTGACGGTGCCATGAGTCATGCCCGTGTATATATCAACGGACAAGAGGCAGGATACTGGCCTTATGGCTATAATTCATTTTATGTGGATGCCACTCCTTATCTGAAATCGGGAGAGAAAAACGAACTGGCAGTCCGCCTGGAAAACGAACGTGAATCTTCACGCTGGTATCCCGGGGCAGGATTGTATCGCAATGTACATCTGGTGGTGACAGAAGATGTACATATTCCCACATGGGGAACGGTTATCACAACTCCCGTTGTAGAGGACGGTTTCGCAAGAGTTAATGTGAAGACCGATTTAGTGATGCCTGAAGGAAAAAACGTCGGTAATTACCGCATTGTAACTGAAATTCTGAACCCCGAAGGAAAGAGAATTTCTTCGGATGACAGACCGGGAGATAAACTGGACGGGAATTTCTTTAATCAGAATTTTGTTGTGTACCGTCCTTCTTTATGGTCGCCTGAAAATCCGGCATTGTATACCGCAGTTTCCAAAGTATACGATGGAGAGACATTGAAGGATGAATATACGACTCGTTTTGGTATCCGTACATTGGAGATTATCCCTGACAAGGGCTTCTTCCTGAATGGTAAACTGACAAAATTCAAAGGCGTTTGTAATCACCATGATTTAGGTCCTTTGGGAGGAGCGGTAAATGATGCGGCCATCCGCCGCCAAATCCGTATCTTGAAGGATATGGGCTGTAACGCCATCCGTACTTCTCACAATATGCCTGCTCCTGAACTGGTAGAGGCGTGTGATGAAATGGGTATGATGTTGATGCCGGAATCATTTGATGAATGGAAATCGGCAAAAATGGCGAATGGCTATCACAAGATATTCGATGAGTGGGTTGAGAAAGACCTGGTAAATCTTATTCGTCACTATCGCAATAATCCGAGTGTTGTGATGTGGTGTATCGGTAATGAAGTGCCCGACCAATGGAATGGAAATAACGGACCTAAACTTTCACGTATGTTGCAGGATATCTGTCATCGCGAAGACCCGACCCGTCC
>OODL01001235.1_pt1 | contig 23774 bp, 25 predicted proteins | sample 1671181 | NCBI WGS metagenome assembly OODL01 (sample SAMN06348130, study PRJEB24527) | human gut metagenome | biome: human gut; feature: ankylosing spondylitis patient; material: feces | host: Homo sapiens | place: China | collected 2015-10 | reverse complement strand
CAGCTTCTTCACGGTCTTCTGCAGATCGATGATATAGATGCCGTTGCGCTCGGTGAAGATGTACTTCTTCATCTTGGGGTTCCAGCGGCGGGTCTGGTGACCGAAGTGCACACCTGCCTCGAGAAGCTGCTTCATAGAAACGACTGCCATAATAAAATACCTCCAGATATTGTTTTGCCTCCGCACACCGTGATCTGCACAGTACATCGGGTACCGGCGGACTGCCCTCAACCCAAAAGGGCACAAAAGGGCATAGTGATGCGTGTGTAATGCTTTGTTATAATAGCACAAAAAGAATGCGGTTGCAAGTGGTTTTCTCTGTTTTGTATAAAGAAATGCTTACTTTTTCTCTTATTTGCCCGTATTCATCCCGCTCAAACCTGCAACACCCATACGGTTGAGGGCGTATCCCTTGCCGAACATCAGGTCGTATTGCAGCATCCAGTGCTCGTTTGTCCAGCGCTGCTGGAACTCCGTGGGCTGCTGGGTGGTGGTGCCATCCAGATTCATGGTGGTGCCGCGGGTGCAGCTGCGGCTGGCAACCCGCAGCTGCCGGTTGAGGTACTGGAAGTACAGCGGCTGCTCCAGCCCGAACAGCTCCATCATCACCGGGGAGATATCGTAGGCGGCAATGGTGCCAAAGTCCACCTGCTGCTGGCTGTAATTCGACCACATCAGCAGCGTGGTCTGGTGCAGACGGGGGTCGGTGCTGGAGCCGCTTGCGTAGCCGGTGGTGGTGTAGACATCGTAGTTGGAATCAATGGGGTTATAGTGGTCGCCCCAGAATACCAGAATGACCGGCTCGTCTACCTGAGAGAAGTACGCCGTCAGCTTGCCCAGCATGGCGTCTGCATCCCGGATGCCGGTAGCAAAATCTTCCAGCGCGCCCACGGTGCTGCTCTTGAGCCCAACCGGATGGGACACGACGTGCACCCGCTCGTCGTCCGGGTAGTTATCCCTATTATAATTGGTATGGTTCTGCATGGTGACTGCGTGCAGGAAGATGGGCTTATCAGAGGAAGTGCTCATCTTTTCATACTGCTGAATAATCTGGTCGGCCATGGAGTCATCGGTCACAAGGCCGCTGGTCCAGTAGTGCTTGCGCACCTTGGTCACGCCGTGCATATCCTCCAGACTGATAAAATCGCTGAAGCCGAGGTTGGGATAGGCCTTATCGCGGCTCCAGTATTTTGCCCAGAAGCAGTGCACCGCAGCGGTCTGATAGCCCTTGAGCTTGAGGTAATTGGGCAGGGCGAACATGGGCTTTGTGACGTGCTGCTGGTAGGGTTTGCTGCCGCTGGGCAGGAAGGACACGGAGTAGCCGGTCAGAGCTTCAAACTCCACATCACAGGTGCCGCCGCCAAAGCTGGGGCTGTATGCCCTGCCGTAAGCGCTGGTCTGCTGCAGAGCGTGAAGGTTCTGTGATACATCGGTATCAAAGGTGATGCCGTACTGCTCCAGCTCCGAAACATCCCAGTAGGACTCGTCCATCACATAAATAATGGTAGGCTGCTTTGCCTGCTCCTCCTTGGGGGTGGTGGCGGCATAGCTGCCTGCATACATGGGGCCGGTGGAGAATTTCTCACTCTCGGCCACGTTATCCAGAATATCGTCCACTGCCTGCTCCGAGTAGCCCTCGGGCTTGGCGATCTCCAAATTGGTGAGGTTGGTCATAAAACCGGTAAGTACACCGTAGTAACGATAGTAGCGGTCCTGCATCCACGCATCCGGCGTGATGCCCAAAACCTGCGTGACTGCAGGCTGTAAATAAACGCCGAAGATCAGCAGACACAGCGCCGCTGCCGAAGCACCGGTGCCCGCAAGCCTTGGCAGCCAGCGCTGGCGCAGCCGCCCGCGGTAAACAAAGAAGCTTGCCACCGTAAGCGCCAGTACCAGCACAATGGAGACAACCATACTTGTCTGCAGCTTGAGCCCGGCAGCCGAGGCTACACCGGCGGCTTCGGACACCTGCATCAGGTCCCACGGCAGAAAGGGCTCACCCCGCAGCTGCATGGTATAGAAGTTTACTGCGCAGGGCGCACAGCCCAAAACGGCCATGCCCAGCGTAGCAAGCGGCGGGATGCGCAGCACCCAGTCCAGCAGCTCCCACACCAGAAACAGCAGCAGCCATGCCAACAGATACGCCCCGAAATGGGGGAAAATAAAGCTGATAAAGGTATCAGCGGTCAGTGACCCGCGCGCGATCCACTCACCCAGCAGCAGCACAATAAAGGAAGCTGCCGCCGGGAAGAGCATCCGCAGGGTCAACAGCGGTTTGGATGTTTTCATAGTCGATATCCCTTTCCACGTCCCGAACCCTATTTCCAAAGTGGCTTTGCTATTTGCACAAGCCTTTCGTGCCTATTATAGTCATTTCGCCGAAAATGTCCATTCATGATTTTACAAAAATTACAGTTTTATTTTTCAAAATATTCCCCTATTTTTCACAGACCAAGCTTTGCCCGCAGCTGCTGCCAGAAGCCGTGAGGTGCTGCCGGTGCTTTTGGCACAGCAGTATGCACCAGAATTGCGTCTGTGCCGATGGTCTCGATCTCCTGCCACGGGATGGTCAGGCTCTCGTCCCGGCCCAGCAGGCCAAAAAGCCGCGGTCTGCCCAGCAAAATCAAGCTTTGCAGCTGCGCCGTTGCGGGGTCAAGCTCCAGATCGTCCGCACGGCCAAGGCACACCCCCTGCTCCAGCTGAACGACCTCCTTCTCACAAAGTTCCCGGATCGTCACGGCGCTCTCCCCTTTCTGTCACAGCATACGCCGGGGCGGCATTTTCTATGCCAAAGGGGTGGAAAGCACCCGCCCGGTTGTGGTATACTATGGAAAATATCTGGAAAACATCCAATACAAGCGAGGCAGTATTTATGTATAAAAGCATTATTTTTGATATCGGCGGTGTACTGGTGGATTTTGACCCCAAGGCCTACTTGGTAGACCGGCTGTGCAACGCCGAAATGGAGGAAAAGGTCTACGATTTGACCTTTGGCAGCGAGGAGTGGCAGTTGCTGGACGCAGGCAAGCTTTCCCGCTATGACGGCAACCAGCGGATGCTGGAGCACGCCCGTGCCGAGGGCTGCGCCTTTGAGGTGCAGGGCGTTCTGGACGACTGGATGCACATTCTGCGCCCGCGTCTGCGGATGCTGGAACTGGTGCGGCGGCTGAAGAACCACGGCTATTGCGTGTATTACCTGAGCAATATTCCGCAGGATGTGCTGGAATTGTTGACCGAGCGCGGCGTACTGACCCAGTTTGACGGCGGTGTAGCCTCCTGCGAGGTACAGGTGAATAAGCCTGACCCGCAGATCTACAAGGCTTTGTTGAAAAAGTATCAGCTGAAGGCCAGCGAATGCATATTTATCGACGACAGACTGGAAAACGTGCAGGCCGCCTTTGCGCTGGGCTTTGCCGGCATCCAGATGAAGGACAGCGTTGGTACGCTGATCCGCAGCCTTGCCACCTGTAACGTGGCGCTGCGCTGAATGTTCATATAACAAACAGCAGCCCCTGCCGGAGAAGCTTTCTCCGGCAGGGGCTGCTTTGCGTTGGTGGGGAACTTACTTTTCCTCGTAGCTCTGGCAGTAGTGCGGGGTCTCCACCTGCTGGGTGGTGCAGTTGCACTGCTCCGTCACCTTGATCTGCGGCAGATCACATTTGCAGCCGTCCACGTTGTGGCAGCACGCGCAGACATCACAGGTCACGCCGATGTTTTCCATGTTTATCACCTCTTTGTCCATAGGTTGCCCTATGGAGCAAGAGTTTATACATGGGTTTTACCAAGCAGCCAGATCTGCGCCCAGCTTACGGCAGGCAGCCTGCACGTCATCATCGGGGGTTTCGTTGCAAATGAGGCCTTCCTCGCTGAACAGCTGTGCGCCGTCATCCTGTGCGCGCTGTGCCCAGTGGCGCATCCACTGACCGTCACCCCAGCCGTAGGAGCCGAACAGTGCGATCTTTTTGCCGTTCAGCGAGCCTTCCAGTGCAGCAAACATAGGCTCGAACTCGCTCTCTTCCAGCTGCTCTGCACCCATAGCCGGGCAGCCAAAGGCCACCACGTCAAACTCTGCCAGCTTTGCGGGGGTCATCTCGGTGCAGGGCACGATGGTGCCGTTAGCACCTGCGCCCTCGGCGATGCAGTTTGCCATGGTCTCGGTGTTGCCGGTTGCGCTCCAAAATACGATTGCTACTTTGCTCATAAAACTCTACCTCTTTCTCTGCGTAGTTAGTTTAGAATAACTTCGTGTTCTGTGAAAATGCGTCCATATTTCATGACGCATTTTTGTAGTTAGTATTTTCTAACCGTCAACAGGATACCACAGCCCTGCCCCGCTTGTCAAGGCGTTCGCGCAATGTTTGCACGGTACAACAATGCCGACTTGCTCAAAAGTGCATGAAGCGTGTGTTTCAGCCGCCTAATACGCGAAAAACCACCAACAGCACTCCGTAGATGACCGGCTGATGCAGCAGATACAACAGCAGCGAGTGCCGCCCAAGCCAGCCCAGCGGCGGGCAGACCGAGCGACGCAAGGGCCCCATGCTCTGCCGCCCTACAATGCCGTAGAGAAAGTACCCTGCCCAGAACAGAAACAGCCACGGCAGAAGGGCAAAATAATCCGTAGAATAGAACCACCACGGATAAAAGCCAAAATACGCAGTAGCGTAATTTACATATAGTGTCTGCGGCAGCCAGAGGCGCAGACTGCCAAAACCCAGATAGCCTGCCGAAACATTGCGGGTAAGGGCGAACAGCACTGCGGAGATAGCAAACCCTGCTGCGGGTGGAATGTGCCGCAGTGGCTTTTCCAAAAGGCCGGTCAGCAGCATAGCGCTGCCCAGCAGGGTCAGCACACCAAAGATAACTCTGTCCTCCGGCATAAAAAGCAGCGTGACTGCCGTGACAAGCGCGCCTGCCCCGAACACCTGTGCGCCCCGGCGCAGGGTATGATGCCCCAGTTGCACACAGAAACCGGACAGCAGAATAAACACCCAGCAGATGCTCTGCTGCCACAGATGCCCGGGTAAGCTATAATACCAGTCGGCCTGAATGCCGAAGAGATTGACCAGATCCCAGCAGCCGTGATAGAGCATCATACTGACCAGATCCAACCCGCGCAGTTCGTCCAGAAGGGCGTAGCGGCCAGAAGTGTCACTATACTTCACGTCGGATTCCTTCTTTTTTGTCACGCTGTTACACCGTTTTCCGGCGCAGCAGGCTCATGGGCGGCAGTTCCGGGGTGGGCATGGTGTATTTTTCCATGGCGTGAGGCGTGCTTTCCACCCGCTCCCCTGCTTCGTTCTCGATCCATTCCGGGGTAAGTGCAATACTACGTCCGTCCGGGCACAGCGCCTCCAGCGTATCTCCAAGGCTCCATTTGCCGCGCTGCTGGCAGTGGGCGATGCCGTTTTCCCAGCTGTCCACCGTACCCACGAACTCCCACTCACGGATATAGGTAGCACTGTCGGTGGCCTGTTTGGCCTGCTCGCGGCCGAAATAGAAGCCGGGCGAGTAGTGCCGGTGGCTGGTGCGGGTAAGCTCTGCGTACACCTCCGGCGGCAGTTCAAAGTTATCGTTTGCCGGGTCGGCCAGATAGGCGTCCAGTGCCTTGCGGTAGGCGGCGGTGACACTGGCAACATAGTAGAAGGTTTTGGCGCGGCCTTCGATCTTCAGGCTATCCACACCTGCCTTGCAGATCAGGTCAATGAAGGGCGCGGTGCACAGATCGTTGGCGTTAAGGATGTAGCTGCCGTTCTCGTTTTCGCCGATCTCGTACAGCTGGCCGGGGCGTGTCTCCTCGCTCAGGTAGTACTTCCAGCGGCAGGGCTGGGCGCACTGGCCGCGGTTGGCGTCGCGCCCGGCCATATAGTTAGACAGAAGACACCGGCCGGACACGCTCATGCACATCGCACCGTGCACAAAGGCCTCGATCTCCAATTCCGGTGGAGTCTTATCGCGCAGGATGGCAATATCCTGCAAAGTCATCTCCCGGGCCAGCACCACCCGCTTTGCGCCCATCTTGTAGGCGGCGCGGGCGGCTGCCCAGTTGGTGATGCCGGTCTGAGTAGAAAGATGCACGTCAATGTCCGGGGCAAAGGTCTTGCAGGCATCCAGCACACCAAGGTCTGCCACAATAAAGGCATCCACACCGGCCTTGGCAGCCTCCTTGATGGCCTCCGGCAGACGGTCGGCCTCCTCGTTGGTGGGCAAGGTGTTCATGGTCAGGTAGACCTTGCGACCACGGGCGTGGGCGTAGATGACGCTTTCCGTCAGCTGCTCCGGGGTGAAATTAGCCGGGGCAGAGCGCATACCAAACTCCGGCAGGCCGCAGTAAACGGCATCGGCACCGTAGTTGATGGCATAACGCAGACGTTCCGCATCGCCCGCCGGGGCAAGCAGTTCCGGGATCTGTAACATTGTAGGTTCCTCTCTTATGTATCACAGTTTTCTGACCGGAAAGGGGCCGCCGCACCATGTTTTTGTGCAGCGGCCTTTCCTCAGTTTTTCAGGTTTTTGTTCACAGCTGCGGCAGTTTTGCAGTTGGCATTGTGCTCTGCCAGCGTGTGGGCATAGTAGTAATTGCCCTTGAGGTCGGTCACAAAGAAGTAAGCGTTCTTGGCTTTCTCATCGGGCTGCGGCTCCAGCGCTGCCTTGATGGCGGCAAGGCCGGGGTTCGAGATAGGGCCTGCGGGCAAACCGGTGCAGCTGTAAGTGTCGTATGCTGCAAGGATATTTTCCGGGATATCATCCCAGCCGCCGTAGTAGGGCGCGACCCAGTTCCAGAGATAATTATTGTCGGCATCGCTCTGGACATAGCTGGAGGTGTTGCTTTGCAGCCGGGGGTAGGGCGAGCCCTCCGCCAGACGGTTGCGGAACACCTGCGCCACATTGGAGTCCTGACTGTTGCCCGCTTCCTCCTGTACAAAGGAGGCAAGGGTGACCAGCTCCGGCAGGGTCATGTCCTGCTTTTTAAGCGCTGCGTACATTTCCTTGGTAAATTGTGCATCGAACTGGGCATAGAAGGTAGCCACATAGTTATGCACCGTATCACCCTTCAAAAACTCGTAGGTCTCCGGGAAAAGATAGCCCTCACACTTCATAAAGCGGTTCGGAGCATCTTTATCCTCCGGGACATACTGCCAGAAGGTATAAGCGCTGAAATCGCCCTCGTTGGCTTCCTTCAAAAACTCTTCAGCGGTGCACAGACCGGCGGATTCCATCTTCTGGGCAATGGCAATGGCCGTGGTGCCCTCCGGGATGGTCACCCGCACCGTTTCTGCCTTGGCGTACTGGGAAAGGGTGGCGATGATTGCATCGTAGGAAATCGCACTGGTTTGTAAAACAAAATCACCGTACTGTAGTTTCCCGGCTGCGCCTTTTTCCCCAACATACCAGCGGAACAGATAGGCAGAGCGGATGACGCCCGCTTCCTTCAGCTTGTTGGCAATCGTAGCTACGCCGCTGCCCTGCGGGATGCTTACAGTCACCTCTGTGCTGCCGGGTGCACCATTGCCGTGAATCTCATTGTAGGCAAACCGCACCGCTGCGCCCGCTGCCAGAAGAAGCAGCAGAAGCACTACCAGCAGAATTCTGCCTGCACCGCCCTTTTTGCGGGCTGCGTGTGTATCGTTGTGTGCCATACGCACCTTCCTTTTTTCAGTTTTCCAGCATCAGACGCAGATAGCTTTCGCTTACGTCAAAAGGCTCTGCGTCAAAGCGGATCATGCCGTATTCCTGCCGGGTGCCCTCGCCCAGAAACAGCGGCTGGGCAGCACCTACCGTGATGACTGCCTTTTCCACGATGACTTCCTTCTCGCGGGCGGCTTCCATCAGGATCTCGGCGGCACGGTCGCTGTCGGCCATCATCTCCACAAAATACAGGGTATCCTCCTTGCGGAAGTAGATGCCGTAGCCATGTTCGTTGGACACGATGGTAGCGCCCCGGGCGTACAGCTCCTGCAGCACCACCGCCATGCGTTCCGGGCTCAGCTGCACGGTATCCTTCCAGAACTGTTCCCGCAGCTCGCACAGCTTTTTGGCTGTCACCGTGTCAAATTCCGCCTGACTCCACAGGTTGCGGCTCACCTCACGGGGCAGGCAGCGCAGGGCAAAAGCCTTTGCAAAGCCCTTATCCTGCAGCAAAGCGGCCTGTGCCGCGTCTGCCGGGACTGTCACGGTGAAGCCTGCGCCCCGCAGCTTTTGGTGGGCGCACAGGGTATCCAGCAGACCCGCCAGCAGCAGACTGCCCTCGCCGCACAGGCACAGGTAATTGCCCGTGCGCCCCTGCAGGGTGACCGGCACAGCCAGCGCAGCCGCCACGATGGCGTCGTTTTCATCAGCCACATAAATGTTCTGCATACCGGCAAAGCGTTCCAGTACCATTTTTGCAAAATCTTCGGTATCATGATGCTGGCTCTGCCACAAAGCCAGCACTGCCGCCTCATCGGACGGCTGCATCAGACGATACATCGTTCAGGATGCCCCCTCTTATCATATTTTATCGTTCAGCCCAGTGTTTTCCGAGCAAGCTGCTGTACCTCTTGCTGGATATCTTCAATGCTGCGCATGGCGTCCCCGCTGGTGCAGTGCACGGTATCCCAGCCAAGATGCCGGGCGCAGAACTCGGCAGCAGCGCGGCTGCGCGCCAGATAAGCCGTATCCTTTTCGTGCACGTCCTTTTTGCTCTCGTCGCCGTGGTAGCGCTGGGTCATCAGCCGCTGGCTGACCGCCGGGTCTACCTGCAAATAGATGACCCTGTCCGGTGCGGGCAGTCCCAGCAGACGGAACTCGTAATCAAACAGCCAGTGCAGATATTCCTCCCACTGCTCCTGCGGAAGCTTCGAGCACTGGTGCACCGCGTTGGAGGTGGTATACCGATCAGCGATGATCACACCGCCCTGCTCATAAAAGCTGCCCCAGCTGGTTTTATAGCTGGCATAGCGGTCCACCGCGTAAAAGCTGGAAGCCGCATAGGCGTTTACATCGTCCGGGTGCTGGCCGAACTGCCCGGCCAGATACATCTTGACCAGTGCGCTGGAATCACTGGCATAGTCCGGGAAGGTGATCTTTTGTACCGGCACACCCTGCGCGGCGAGATGCTCTGCCAGCAGCTTTGCCTGTGTGGCCTTGCCGCTTCCGTCCAGCCCTTCCAGCACAATCAGTTTGCCCTTGCTCATACGGCGGCACCTTCTTTAATGGCGGCATATTTTGCGCGCACCTCGGCAGTCTTGCCGCAGCACATCTTGCCCTCCGGGCAGGGGCCGCACAGGCAGGCGGGGCCGGCCTTGGCAAAGATATGGGGTGCCACCGGGTACACCAGCGTGAACATCTTTTCAGCCAGTTCCCGGATCTCCCACTGGGCGCGGTTGCAGCAGCGCAGCTGGAAGAAGTTCATCAGGCTGCGGGCATTCATGGTGACCACCATTTTGGTCTCGCAGGCGTTGGGCAACACAAAGCGGGCGTCCTCGTTGGCCTGTTTAGAAGCCTTGGCGCGTGCCTGCTTTTCCGGCATTCCCTCGGCCATCAGGCGGGCGGTGTGCCCCTCCTCCAGCTTGTGGGCAAGGTCGAGATAACGCTGGGCATCCTCCTCCATGCTGGCAAGGAAAGCCGCCTTTGCTTCCGGGATAGCCTCGATCTCCGGGGGCGTCACATAGCGGAAATCATCCAGACGCACATAGCGCTGGCTCTGCACGCTGAAGGACGCGATGCGGTGCCGGGTGATCTGGGCAAGCAGGGTGCGGCTGACTCCCTCGATGCCAAAGGTAAAGCTGGCGTGCTCGATGGGGCTGGCATGGCCAAGGTCGCTGAGCATGGTCAGGAATTTTGCAGTTTTTTCCTCGTCCAGCCCGTCCAGAAGGTCGGTGATGTGGGCGTCGGAGTAGCAAAGCTTTGCGGCAGCCGCCACCACCTTTTCCGGTTCCGGGGTGTGGGCGATCAAACGAACAGTCATCATAGGTTCATTCTTCCTCCGTAATCTTGGTCAGGGGCGCAAAATTGGCCATCGTTTTCTTGATGCCCACTTTTTCAAAGTTAATCTCCACGATCTGATCCCCGGCAGCGGGCTTTACCTTCAGCACCGTGCCGCGGCCAAATACTTTGTGCTCCACGATGTCGCCCGGCTCATAGTGCTTTGAACCGGAAGCCGCCGGTTTCACGGCAGAATTTGCCGTAAAGGCTGTTTGCTTTACAGTATTTTTTGTCGCATTTCCGCCGGAATATGCGGAGCCAAATCCGCTGCTTCTTGTGGTCGGCTGGGTGGAGCTGTTGCCATAGTGACTGCCAAAACCGGAGGAAGCAGGGTTTCTTCCTCCGTAAGAAGAGCCGAAACCACGGCTTTCGCCGGCGTTATATTCCCGGTTCAGGTAGCCGCTGCGGTTGCCCGAACTGTAACCCGAGCCATAACCGCCGCCGTAGCTGCTGCGGCTGTAACCGGAGGGGCCGGAGTAACCGGATGCTCCGCCGGGCACGGTATCACTGTACTCAGAGCCCCAGCCGCCCATGCGGGAACGCTGTTCCAGTACAGGGCTGCGGGTCTCCTCGATATACTCCGGTTCGATCTCCCGCAGAAAGCGGCTGGGCTCATTGCGCTGGGTGCGGCCGTACAGCATCCGGGTGACGCTGTTGGAGATGTACAGCTCCTTTTTGGCGCGGGTGATACCAACGTAAGCCAGACGGCGTTCCTCTTCCAGATCTGCTTCGGAATACTTGCTCATCTCGCTGGGGAAAACGCCCTCCTCCATGCCGATGAGGAACACATAGGGGAACTCCAAGCCCTTGGCAGAGTGGATGGTCATCAGTACCACCTGATCGCTGCTTTCGTTATAGCTGTCGATATCGCTGATGAGGGCGATATCCTCCAGATAGCCCTCCAGCGTGGCTTCCTCGCCGTGCTGGTCACAGTAGTTTTTGACGTTGTTCACCAGCTGACCCAAGTTCTGCAGACGGTCGGCGGCATCCTCGTGCCCCTTGGCGGCGTCTGCTTCCAGCATGGCCTTGTAGCCGGTCAGTTCAATGACATCCGAGGCAAACTCGTCCAGCGTGCGGGTGGCAAGAGAATCCTGCAGGCGCTGGTAGATCTGCCAAAACTTGAGAAGCGGCATGACCGCGCGGGAAAGTTTCGCGTATTGGTCTGCATGGCTGATGATATCCAGCATACTGACCCCCTGCTGCCCGGCAAGGTCTGCAATGACATCCACGGTGGTAGCACCGATCTTGCGGGCGGGCTCGTTGATGATGCGGCGCAGCCGCACATCGTCCCGGGGGTTGGCTACAATAGACATATAGGAGTGAATGTCCTTGACCTCCTTGCGGTCGTTGAAGCGCTGCCCGCCCACGATCTTATGCGGGATGCCCGCGCGGGTGAAGTAGCTTTCGATGGGAGCCGACTGGGCGTTCATACGGTAGAGAATGGCGTGGTCTGCCAGATGCCCGCCCTCCTTCAGGTGCTGACCGATGACATCCGCGATATGGCTGGCTTCGTCCTGCTCATTCTCGGCGGTATACACCTGCACCTTATCGCCCTCACCGTTGTCCGTCCACAGGGTCTTGCCCTTGCGCTCGGTGTTGTGCTGGATGACGCAGTTGGCTGCGTTGAGGATATTGGAGGTGGAGCGGTAGTTCTGCTCCAGTCGGATGGTCTTGGTGCCGGGATAGAGTTTTTCAAAGTTGAGAATGTTCTCAATGGTAGCGCCGCGGAAGCGGTAGATGCTCTGGTCGTCATCGCCCACCACGCAGATGTTGCGCTCCGGCCCGGTGAGCAGGCTGACCAGACGGAACTGCGCCACGCTGGTATCCTGATACTCGTCCACCAGCAGGTAGCGGTACTTGTTCTGGTAGAACTCCCGCACGTCCGGGTGTTCAGCCAGCAGCTGCACGGTCTGGTAGATCAAGTCGTCAAAATCGAACGCACCGGCCTCTTTCAGCTTTTTCTCGTAAGCTGCGTAGATGCGGGCGGTCTGGGTGCTCTTCACGTCTCTGGCGTGGTCTGCAAGTGCCTGCTCCGGGCTGACCAGCTGATCCTTCCAGCGGCTCATCTGGTTGATGGCGGCCTTGATGGGCAGGAATTTATCATCGATGCTCAGCTCTTTATATACGGTTTTCATTACACGCTGGGCATCGTCTGTATCATAGATGGTAAAGCTGCGGGGGTAGCCGATCTCTTCGGCCCAGCGGCGCAGAATGCGCACACAGGCCGAGTGGAAGGTGGAGGCGAACACTTCGTCCCCTTCCTCGCCGCCCAGCATCCGGCGCAGACGCTCTTTCAGCTCCCCTGCTGCCTTGTTGGTAAAGGTAATGGCCATCACGTTCCAGCTGCGCACCGCGTTGCGGCGCAGCATCCCGTCCAGCCAGCTGGGGGCGTCTGTACCGGTCATAATGGCGGTGCGCAGGGCTTTGACGTCCTCCTCGGTCACCGGGCGGGGCGTTTCCTTGGAGCCGTGCGCCGAGCCGAACCGGATAAGGTTGGCGATGCGGTTGACCAGCACGGTGGTCTTGCCGCTGCCGGCACCGGCAAGGATGAGCAGCGGGCCATCCGTGGTAAACACAGCCTGCCGCTGCATATCGTTCAGGCGGCCGAATTGCTTTTCAATGTAAGTATCACGCAGGGTGCAGAATTCCTGCCCGAGAGATGCTGCCATGGTTTCACCTGTTTCCTTCGCTGTTATTCATACCGTATAGTATAACACATTTCAAAATAGTTGTACACCAAAACTGCATAGAGTTACAGCTGCTTTTCCAGCAGATAGCGGTCGTAGCCGCCGTACATCTCCCGGCGGCAGCGGATGACAAAGCCGGAAGCCTGTGCGTTGCGCAGGCTGTAACTGTTGTCCGGGCTAACGGTAGCCCCCAGATGGGTGATCTGTGGCGGCAGCAGCGGCAGAGCCGCTTCCAGCATGGCGCGCTGCAAACCGTTGCCTCGCCAGTCCGGGTGCACTACTGCGCTGTCTGCGTTGGCCCAGTGTTGCCACTGACTTTGCGGCACGCCCAGAAAGGCAGCGTAGTTTTCACTGCTCTGCCCGCACAGACGCAGGATGAGGTACGCCCCCAGCCGCCCCTGCTGCCACGCACCGATACACACCCCGGTGCGCAGATAATCTACGATATTTTCCAGCGTGTCCGGCACGAACTGCTCCGGGTGCGGCATGGCGGCGCGCACTTCGTTTTGCAGCGCGAACACCGCCGGAGCTTCGACAGGGGTGCAGCGCCGCAGGGTAACGGTCTGCCGGGCGGACTTGCCGCCTACTTTTTGCAGAAAATAGTCCATCTGTACTATGCCCTCCAAAATAAAATCGTACTTTTCAGCAGATTCCAGTATAAATGACGCTTTTCTAAATGTCAAATTATGCTATAATAAGAGAGAAGGGGCTGTGGAGGAATCCTCTCGGCCCGTTCGTATGAAGTTCGGGGCGGCGCTGCCGCCCGGAAACGGAGGAACCATCCATGAAAGATCCCGCACTGGCATCGTCCAGCCGCTTGGGCGGCGCTGTGATCAGCGACCGCGTTGTTGCAAGCCTGCTGGAGGAGCTGACCAACGGGCGCTATGCCCAAGCCGACCGCCTGCCCGCCGAGGTAGACCTTGCCACCGAGTTGGGGGTAAGCCGCACCGTGATCCGTGACGCGCTGAGCGAGATGGAGCGCGCCGGTTATGTGGAACGTGTGCGCGGCATTGGCACGGTGGTGAACCGTGCTGTGCTGGGGCTGCGCAGCCGTTTGGACCAGAAGCTGGAGTACTACCCGCTGATCCGCAGCTTTGGCAGCTACCCCCATGCAGACGGCATTCAGGTGATGCTTCTTCGTGCAGGCGAGGAGATGGCCCACGCGCTGGCGCTGGAAGTCGGCGATGAGGTGATCTGCATCAAAAAGCGTATCCTTGCCGATACCACCCCGGTGATCTACTCCATCGACTACCTGCCCCGCAGCCTGTTCGGTAACCGGGACTACACTCGCATCGACCTGACCGGCGACATCTTTGAGATTCTGGAGCAGGAGTGCCACCAGCAGATCTCCTCCAATGTGGCGCACCTGAAGGCCAGCTGCGGCGACGAGGCCATCCGTGCAGCCATGCGTCTTGCCCCGGGCGAGGCCATGCTGCTGCTGGACGAAGTGTGTTTCAATCGTTTGTGCAGGCCGGTGATGCGCTCGCTGAGCTACTACACAAACTTTTTTGATTTTTCCATTTTACGCAAACTGCTTTAAACGGAGGTATACTGTCCATGCGTCATCTGATCGATCCTTTGGATCTTACCCAGCAGGAGATCACACAGCTGCTTGATCTTGCCGACCGTATCTGCGCCGACCCCGCCGCCTATCAGGAGGTTGCCAACCACAAAAAGCTGGCTACTTTGTTCTACGAGCCCTCCACCCGCACCCGCCTGTCCTTTGAGGCAGCCATGCTGAACCTGGGCGGCCATGTACTGGGCTTCCCCAGCGAGAACGTATCCAGCGCCACCAAGGGCGAGAGCGTGGCCGACACCATCCGGGTGGTGTCCTGCTATGCCGATATCGTTGCCATGCGCCACCCCAAAGAGGGTGCACCGCTGCGTGCCTCCCGCTACTCCCGCATTCCGGTGATCAACGCCGGTGACGGCGGCCACCAGCACCCCACCCAGACCCTGACCGACCTGATGACCATTCGCCGCCGCATGGGCAGACTGGATGATCTGACCATTGGTCTGTGCGGTGATCTGAAGTTTGGCCGCACCGTCCACTCCCTGCTCAAGACCATGGCGCGCTGCAAGAATGTGCGCTTTGTGCTGATCAGCCCGGAGGAGCTGCGGGTGCCGGATTATATCATCAACGATGTGCTGGAGGCCAACGGCATCCCCTACAAGGAGACCCGCAGTCTGGAAGAATCCATGCCGGAACTGGATATCCTGTATATGACCCGCGTGCAGAAGGAGCGCTTCTTCAACGAGGAGGACTATATCCGCCTGAAGAACAGCTATGTGCTGACCCGCGAAAAGATGGCGCAGGCCAAGCCCACCATGGCGGTGTTGCACCCCCTGCCCCGTGTGAACGAGATCGCGCTGGATGTGGACGACGACCCGCGCGCCGCTTATTTTGAGCAGGTGCAGAACGGCGTTTACGTCCGCATGGCACTGATTATGACCCTGCTGGGGCTTGCAGACCCCAAGGCACCGAAGGAGGAGAACTGATATGTTGAATATTGACGAGATTCAGAACGGTATTGTCATCGACCACATCAAGGCAGGTACTGCCGTTGGTCTGATGGATCTGCTGGGCATTGCGGGCAACCGCACTGCCAGCGTGGCGCTGATCCAGAACGCCCGCAGCAAAAAGACAGCAAGCGGCCGCAAGGACATCATCAAGGTAGAGGGCGATGCCTCCTGGCTGAACCTGGATGTGCTGGCTTATCTGGACCCAAACATCAGCGTGACCATTATTGAAAACGGCAAGGCTGTCCGCAAGGAGCAGCCCAAGCCCCCCAAGCGTCTGGTGAACATTGTACGCTGCAAGAACCCCCGCTGCATCTCCAGCATTGAAGAGGAGTGCGACCAAATCTTTGAGCTGAGCTCCAACGGCAAGTACCGTTGCATCTACTGCGAGCAGGAATTGCAGGTAAAACCGGAATAACTGCGTTTTTGCTAAAGGCATCGCATTTTAGTTTTGTAGAACAGTCAAGCCTGCGGGCTTGGCTGTTTTACTTTTTCATGGGAGGGACGCAGAGGGAAACCGCAGCTGCCGCGCTGGTTTTCTACCGAAACAGTCGCGCGGCGGGTCGGCTTTCTGCTGACTGGCAGATACGATGATTTAATAGATAAAAAGGACTGCTATACTGGACAAAACCCATGTACAGCAGTCCTTTTTGGTGCAAAAGAAAACTGACGGGACTCTTTGCAGCGCACGATACCCCGGCTTGCCTATGCCATTCCCGTACAGCAGGCAGCGCCGGAATTGCGACACATCGAGAAACTTTATCGACTGCAACCCCCAAAAGGCCCGCGGCAGAAAGCCCCGTCAGCAAGGTACTGTGCATTCCTGCACAGCCCAAAAAAAGCAAAGGTAGGCAGCCTGCTTACACGCACCGCAGGCTGTTTTTCCATCCAGCAACAAAGCTTTTAAAAAGAAGGGTATTCCCCCCTCCCACCGCAACGTGACCATGTCCGCACGGAAGGCTTCCTTTACTGACCACAGTATAGCAGAGTTACGCTTCTGTTGCACAAAAATTGTCATATTCTGACGGTGCAGATGTCATGAATTGCCGGTAGGCACCGCACAGGTAAAGCGGAACCAATTGTCCCGGCAGCTCAGGGTATACTCCGCACCGTGGCGCAGCAGAACGTCCCGCACATTGGAAAGCCCCATGCCGTGGCCAGGCTCCTTGCGGGTGGTGCGGGGTAACTGCCCATCCGGCGGCAGCTCCACGTCCCGCTGCACCCGGTTGCGCACCGAGAGAAGATATTCCTCCTCCGTTTTGCGCACTCGCACGTAGACCTCCGGCGGGTACGCCTGCGCTGCGGCACAGATGGCGTTATCCAGCAGATTGGCCAGCACGGTGACCATATCCACTCCGCTTAAGGGAAAATCCCGCAGGTCGCAAAGATCAAAATACACGCTTACGCCCTGCCGGGTGGCCTCCTCGTACTTGCGAGTCAGGATGGAGTCCAACAGCGGGTTGTGGGTATCCATAATGGTAGTGCTGGCCGCCACAGCCTTATCCACACCGGCAATATAGTCCTGCGCACCGGCCACATCTCCCTGTGCCAGCAAGGCACGCAACGCACCGATATGGTTGGTGAATTCGTGGGTCAGGCGGCGCTGGGCAGTGTAGGAATCCAGCAGAGCCGAAGCCCGCTGCTGCTCCAGTTCGGCCTGAAAATGCAGGCTGCGCCGCTGCATGACCTGATCGTTGAACATCGCCACGATACACAGATGCACCATGACGGCCACCGTAAGCCCCACTGTCATTCCCATGGTGGCCATGGTAGCCCTTTTGTTGTTATCTGTGAGCATGAGCAGGATGTTCAGCACCACGACCACGCCCGGAAAAAAGCTCATGGTCAGCGCCTGCAAAGGCTCCAGCGCATTGTATCTGCGCCACTTGCCCACAAAGAACGATACCCCGGTGCTGACTACCAGATTTGCGAATGACATTATGATCAGACAATCTGCGCGCTGGATGACCTGCTGTAGCTCACACTCCAGCATCCACGATATGACATACCGCACACTGTTTTCAACCAACAGGCACATGGTACCGTTGATCAGACAGGCGGTAAATTTCTGCCCCGGCGTGCCACCAAACAGCATAACTGTGATGAACAGAAAAAGAAGCGTGTAAACCACTGCCATCGGCGTAAAAAAGCCATGGTTGCGCATGACCGAGAGGGTCATCGTAAGCATGGTTATAACACCGGACCACACCAGAGGGTGCTTTACCCTGCCCTTGCCAAGGTAAGCATATTCCACCATGATAAAGCCGAGCCATTGGGTCAGGCAGACCCAGTGGCCGTACATATACCAGCGCCAGAATTCTTCATTCATCACCGAACTGCCCCTTCCATTCCAGCCATGCGCTGCGGATGGCTGTATAGTACTGTCGGCTGACGCTCAGTTCTACCCCGCTGCGCAGCTCCACCTTATAGTTGCGGATGGAGCGCACATATTTCAGATTGACCACATCGCTGCGCCCTACCTGCAAAAAGCCGTTTTCGTACAGCATGGCGGGCAGATCAGCGATCTTGCCGTAAAAGGTGCAGATGGGCTGGTGCGGGATATCGCCGTAGACGTTGATCTGCCGCAGATCGCTTTCCAGATAATAGATCTGATCCAGCGGGATCTCACTGGTGGTACGGTTGTGGTGCACCTCCAGCGTTTTTCGGAGGTCGGACATGCCGGAAAAAATATCCTCCAGACAGCTGGGCAGCTGGGCGGCAATATCCCGCTTGAGTAGGTAGCGGTAAGCGTTGACCGTGTAGCCCTGCGGGGCAAATTCCAGATAAGCCGAGATGTACACCAGCACGATATCCGGGGCGACCTGCCGCAGCTTGCGTCCCAGTGCAATGCCGTCGGTGGTTTTCAGGTCTACATCCAGAAACGCCAGCTGGTAGCGTTCCAGCTCCGGGGTAGCCAGCAGCTACTCGCCGCTGGTGCAGACGGTGCTCTGCACCTGAATCTCCCGGGCGCGGAACCATTCCGAGATGTACTCGTCCATCTGTGCAGCGAAGGCCGCATCATCGTCACAGACCAGAATGTGCATGGGTGTGTTTCCTCCTTTTTGAATACAAAAAAGCATATAGCAGTGTTTCCCGCCGGGAGAAGCACCCTATATGCTTTTATATTACACTTGTTCCGCCTGTTCGTCAATCAAAGACGGAGCAGACGCTGGGATCACTTATGCAAGGAATTTGTCGTAGAGACCAAATGCAAAGATGAACACCACGATGAGCGGCAGCACATAAGTCAGGTAGCCGCGCATCCAGTCCTGCACCTTGAGACCCTTGCCGGTGTTGACCTCTTTTTTGTAGTTCTGCCAGCCCCAGCCGTAGCGGGTAACGCAGAACAGCAGATATACCAGGCTGCCCCACAGCCGCCCCATGGACATATTGGCAAAGATGTTGGGCAGGGTGATAAAGATAAGGCTGGGGCCGCTGGTCTGGTCCACATGGTAGGTAAAGCAGGCCGGGAAGATGATCAGACCGGCGGTAATGGCTACAAAGGTATCCAGCACCACAATGCGGACAGATTCGCCCAGCAGGGAATGTTCCTTGCCGATATAGCTGCCGAAGATGGACATGGCGCCGATGCCAAGGCTCAGGGTGAAGAAGGCCTGATTCATAGCGGAGACCAGTGTGTTGACCACGCCCACCTCCTGCATCCGGGCAAAGTCCGGCACAAGGAAGAAGGAAAGGCCTTCCTTTGCCCCGGGCATGAACAGGCTGTTGACGGCAAGCACCACCATAATGAGGAGCAGGGCGATCATCATGCCCTTAGTCACGCGCTCCAGACCGCTTTGCAGACCCTTGGCGCACACCAGAATGCTCACTACCACCACAAATACCATCCAGAAGGTCATAGTAGCGGGGCTGGCCAGCATTTCGGTAAACTTACCGGCCACCTGCTCGGCGTTGAGCCCCGCCAGTTTGCCGACGGCGGTCATGTAGAAATAGTGCAGCATCCAGCCCGCCACGGTGGTGTAGAACATCATCAGCAGGTAGCAGCCGATGAGGGTGAAGTAGCCGTGGATGTGCCACTTCTGCCCCGGCTTTTCCAGTGCCTGATACGCCCGCACCGGGCTTTTGCGGGAGGCGCGTCCCACGGCGAATTCCATGGTCATGATAGGCAGACCCAGAATGACTAGAAAGATCAGGTAGAATAGTACAAAAGCACCGCCGCCGCCCTGACCTGCAATATACGGAAACTTCCACACGTTGCCGATGCCGATGGCACAGCCTGCGGAAAGCAGAATAAAGCCCAGACGGGATTTCAGAGTTTCTCGTTCCATGATCCGATAACTCCTTACTTCTGCTTCCGGGGTGCGTTTTTGCCCACAGGGCCGCGAGGACGGCGCTCGGCAGCCTTGGACTGCTGCGCAGCAGAGCGGGTCTGTGCACGACCCTTGACCGCTGCGGCACGCAGACCGTTCACCTCGGCCTTAGTCAGCTCGCGGTAGGTACCGGGCTTGAGCATTCCCAGCTTGACCACGCCCTCGGCGTTGCGCTTCAGGCGCACCACCTCAAGACCCACGCTCTCGCACATTCGGCGGATCTCGCGGTTCTTGCCCTCCTTCAGGGTCATTTCCATCACAGTGCGGCCAGGCTCGTCAGTGACCACATTGATGGCACAGGGCATGGTCTTGGTGCCGTCGTCCAGCACGACGCCGCTGCTCAGCTTGAGGATGGTGGCCTCGTCGGCGCGGGGCTGCACGGTAACGCGGTACAGCTTGGAGATACCGCCGGACGGATGGGTGACGGCCTGTGCAAAGGCACCGTCGTTGGTCATCAGCAGCAGACCCTCGCTGTCCTTATCCAAACGACCCACCGGGTACAGGCGGGCGGGGATGTCACTGACCAAGTCCATCACGGTTTTGCGGCCCAGCTCATCGCTGGCGGTGGTCACATAGCCACGGGGCTTGTACAGCGCCAGATAATACAGCTGCTGGTTCTTTTGGATGTAGATGCGCTCGTCATCCACATGGAGCACGTCACGGTTGGGGTCCATTTTGTCGCCCACCTTGACCGGGTGGCCGTTCACCTTGACGCGGCCCTCGGCAATGATCTGCTCGGCGGCGCGGCGGGAGCACAGACCCTGCTCGGCCATGATCTTCTGAATACGTTCTTCTGCCATAATATTACTCCTTGTGCGCCTCACGGCGCTCAAAATGCGCACCGCTCCCCTGCTTTTGCGGGGCACGGTGCGCGGCTATATAGACCGCAGACCAAAAGATCTGCGGCTGCGGCTTGATTTGTATAAAAGGTTACTCTGCCTTGGGCTCCTCTGCGGGTGCCTTGGCGTCCTTTTTGACCAGAGTGGTAAGCTTTTCCACCAGCTCAGGCAGCATGGTCAGGGCACGGTCGATGCTGTTGGAGCTATCCGACAGCTGGATGGTGCGCACGCAGCCATCCTTGATGACCAGAAATGCCACCGGCTGAATGTTGACACCGGCACCGGAGCCGCCGCCAAACAGATCCTTGTTGGCAGCGTTCTTGCCGTTAAAATCGGTACCGCCGGAGGCGAAACCAAAACTCACCTTGGACACCGGCAGGATGGTGATGCCATCCTCGGTGGTGATGGGCTTGCCGATAATGGTGTTAGAGTCCACCATCTGGTGAATTTTCTCCATCGTAACGTTCATCAGGCCCTGAATAGGATGCTCTACCATAAAACAACTCTCCTTTATTCATCCGTGCAGGCAGCAGGCCGCCGGAAAGCATTCTGAGATAGATTTAGTGTATCATCTTCAAATAAAAATGTCCAATACTTTTTTACGCCAGAACTCGTACAGTACCCGCACAGCGGCAATGACGATGAACAGCGCCTGTGCGCTGACCCGGAAGGACACCTTGTCCTGCACAGTAGGCTGGGCGCTGCCGAAGTCCGGCAGAACGCGCAGCTGGTCAAATTCCAGAAAGAAGAAATGGTCCAGCACGCCAAGGGTCGGGTACAGCCACGCTTGCAGCTTGCCGTAGCTGCGGGCAGCTGCGGCGGGGTCGTCCCCGCGCACACCAAGGCAGACCGAAATCCTTGTAAAGCGGAGCGCGCCAAACACTGCCCGCAGCAGCGTACCCACGCCCCGCAGCATGGTGCAGATCACATCCAGCGTAATCTTTGCCTTTTGGCGGGGCGGCTTTTCAGCTTTGGGCTTTGCGGGCTGCGCAGCCTTTTTTTTAGCTTTTTTGCGCTTACGCTCCGCGCGCCATGCGCGGAATTTTGCTTTCAGTCTGCCGGTAAAGCCCTTGGGCTCCTCCGGCTGGGCGGGAGGTTCCGGCTTTGGGTATTGGAACACCGGAAAAGTGATGCCCAGTGCCCCGGCCTTTACGGTAAGCGTATCGTTTTGCCAGCAGACATCCGCGCAGAAGGGGCACAGCAGCAACAGCGCCGCCAGCACCAACAAAATCAGCAGCAGGATGCCCACCACCTTGAGGATGAACAGCAGACAAGCGCCCACTGCGGAAAGAACCATGCCCATGGATCAGCCCTCACTTTCGGTCGGATCATCTGCCGGTGCATCGCTGTGCACCGGCGGCAGGTCTGCCAGACTGGACAGGCCGAACACGCGCAAAAAGGTATCGGTGGTGCGGAAGCTGACCGGGCGACCCGGCAGATCCAGACGTCCGGCTTCCTCGATGAGCCCCTTTTCCAGCAGACCGGACACGCTGGAGGAGGAATCCACACCGCGCACCTGCTCAATAAAGGCGCGGGACACCGGCTGATTATAGGCGATGACGGTCAGGGTCTCCATGGCCGCAGGGCCAAGCGGCACAGCGCGGCGGCTGTCCAGCACGCGGCGCACACAGTCTGCCCACTGGGTCTTGGTAGCCAGCTGCCACCGGGCATTCAGATGCAGCAGACACAGGCCGCTGTCCTCCCGCTGATAGCGGGTGTGCAGGGTCTCCAGTGCGGCATCCACGCTGGACTGGGGCAGCTGCACCGCCTGTGCCAGCTTATCAGCACCTATGGGGTCGCCGCAGGCAAAAAGCATAGCCTCCACGGCGGCAAGGGTTTGTTTCTGGTTCATGGGTTCTCCTTATTGCGTTCCGGGCGGGTGCGGCGCATGGTCAGCGCTCCCCGGTCGTCCAACGCGATGCGTCCGCCGCGCACCAGTTCCAGCAGCGCCAGAAAGGTAGCTACGTTAGTGCTGCGGCTCTGGCTGCGGGAAAACAGCTGCTCCATTTTTGCCACAGTGCCACCCAGCATCCGGCGCAGGATGTACACCACCCGGCTGGTGACCGATACCATGGGCGCGGTGACCAGCGGCTCAAACTGCTGCTGAGTGGGCACGCGGCGGGTCTTGGTGCGGCCTGCCAACGCCTGCCAGTAGTCCGCCAAGATCTGCGGGGCATGGTGCAATGCGTAGGTGTTATCCCACTCCACTTCCATGGGACGGCGCACGAACACCGGAGCAGCCTCTCCTTTTGCGCGCAGCAGAGCCGCCATGCGGCGGCACTGGTCGTACTCGATGAGCTGACCGGTGAGTTCCTGCTTCATGCGCTCGCCCTCTTCGCTGCGGGGCAGCAGCAGAAAGCTTTTCATTTCCACCAGATGCGCCGCCATCTCAATGAAGGCGCTGGCGGTCTCGGGGTCAGGGTCAGCCTGCTCCACGGTGCGGGTGTACTGGTCGATCAGCTGCAGGATGGGGATATTATGCAAGTCCATTTTATGTTTGGCCACCAGAGCCAGCAATAATTCCAGCGGGCCGTCAAAATCTTCCAGATGGAAGGTCAATTCCTCTGCCACTCAGATCACCGCCCCAAGGCTGCTTGCATAAACGGTGTAGGCGATCTTATCGATATAGCCGGTGCCTGCGCCCAAAAGCGACCACACCACGTTATTCAGGTAGTAGAGCGGCGTATCCAGAAAGCCGCCCCAAACCGCTGCCAGCATGACGATCATGATATATTTTTCGTACCGCATCAGGCCAAAGTAGATGCGCTGCGGCAGCACCACCAGCAGAATGCGGCTGCCGTCCAGCGGCGGCACCGGAATCAGGTTGAACACCGCAAGGCTGACGTTCATCAGCACCAGATAGCGCAGGAACATGGCAATGTAAATGGTAGCGTTATTGACCGGCGCCCAGTAGTACATTACCTTCCATGCCACCATGCCAAGGTAAGCCAGCACAAGGTTTGCCACAGGGCCTGCCAGTGCCGTAAGCGCCATGCCCCACTTAGGGTTTTTGAAGTTGCGGGGGTTGGTGGATACAGGCTTTGCCCAGCCCACGCCTGCAAACACCATGCACAGGGTGCCCAGCAGGTCAAAGTGGGCAAAGGGGTTCAGCGAAAGACGCCCCTCGTGTTTGGCGGTGGCATCGCCCAGAAGCCATGCTGCCAGCGCATGGCCGGCCTCGTGGAACGGGATGGCCACCAGTGCCACCAGTGCGCGGATGATATAATAGGTTGCCTGTGTGGTCATGTAAATCTCCTGTCAAAACGAATTTCTTTCTTTATAATACTATTTTTTTGTGTCCTGCACAAGCCCCACAGCACCGGGAATGCAAAAAGCTACAGAAAATTTAAAAAAAGACTTGCTTTTTCTTTGTATCTCTGGTAAAATAGTCAAGCTGATTATTTTGATTCCATACTTCACTGTAGGAGGTG
>OODL01001214.1_pt1 | contig 24108 bp, 26 predicted proteins | sample 1671181 | NCBI WGS metagenome assembly OODL01 (sample SAMN06348130, study PRJEB24527) | human gut metagenome | biome: human gut; feature: ankylosing spondylitis patient; material: feces | host: Homo sapiens | place: China | collected 2015-10 | reverse complement strand
GGAGATCGCCTCCATGGTGAAGGGCTGATTATTAAGCCAGCTGAATCAGGAGCGGGTGCGAAAGCACCCGCTCCGCTTGTTTCCGCCTGAAAGCCCTTTGAATTCCGGTGATTTTCCTTGTATTGCGGGGGGAAAACTGGTATAATACTCCTATCTTTTGGGTTATCATCACAGGGAGACGAATATGCTGCACTATTTACAGGGATTGCTTTCCGCGCTGGACCTGACTTCACTGCTGGACGCGGTGTTGCGGGTGGCCGCGATTTTTCTCTGCCTGACAGTCCACGAGACCTGCCACGGTCTGGCGGCCCTGGCTCTTGGGGACCCCACGGCCAAGTCCATGCACCGCCTGAGTCTGAATCCCCTGCGGCACATCGACTGGATCGGCCTGCTGATGATGTTCGTGGCAGGATTCGGCTGGGCCAAGCCGGTGCCGGTGGACCCCCGGTACTTCCGAAAGCCCAAGCAGGGCATGGCATTGACCGCCCTGGCGGGACCCGTCTCCAACTTTGTGCTGGCGGTTTTGGCAATGCTTATCAGTAAGGTGATTTACCTTTACGTCTGGGGTTGTTCAATTTGATTCCCATCCCGCCGCTGGATGGGTCCAAGGTGCTGGCGGCGTTTCTGCCGGACCGGCAGTACATCACGCTGATGCGGTATGAGCGGTACGGCATTGTCGTGCTGTTGGTGTTGTCCTTTGTGGGCATCGGCAGCAGTTTGATCTCCCGGGGCATCCTGGGCATTTACAGTGCCCTGTTGTCCCTGATTTTTGGTTGAGGTGAACGGTTTGCAAAACCCCGTATTCAAGCTGGAAAAGGTGGTCCGCAGCAAATCCGAGGAAGAGATGCAGGACTTTGAGGGCCCTCTGGACCTGATTCTATATCTGCTGGGCAAGAACAAAATGGAGATCCAGGACATCTCCATCTCCCTGATCTGCGACCAGTACATGGCGTGGCTGGCCCGGCGGCAGGAGATGGATCTGGAGGTGGCCAGCGAGTTCGTCACCATGGCCTCCCAACTGGTGTACATCAAGACCCGGATGCTTCTCTCCATTGAAGATGAGGAGGCCCAGAGCGAGATGGATGCCCTGATCGCCTCTCTGGAGGAACGGAAGCGCAACGAGAACTACGCCAAGGTGAAGTCCATGGCCGCCCGGCTGGAGCCCATGGGAGAATTCGGACGGAATATCCTCACCCGTCCGCCGGAGCCGGTGAAGCGGGGAAAGATCTACGAGTACGACCAGACACCGGCGGACCTGGTCTTGGCCATGGCCGAGATCCAGGGCCGGGCGGAGCGGTCCCTGCCGCCGCCCCGCTCCGCTTTCCAGAGCATCGTCCAGCACGAGCCCTATCCCGTGGAGAGCAAGGCCCGGGAGATTCTGAGCCGGCTAAGGACTCACGGCGTCACTCGGTTTCTGCTGCTGTTTCGGGGCAGCCGCAGCCGCAGCGAGGTGGTGGCCACCTTTCTGGCGGTGCTGGAGCTGTGCCGGGCCCGCATCCTGCATCTGGCAGGGAGTGAGACGGACTGCACTGTCCGGCAGGAGCGGGAGTTGCCCCAGGATCTGAAACTGTGAGAGAGGACCGTTCCAAGATGGAGATGAAAGAGATCGAATCGGCAGTGGAGGGTATCCTGTTTGCCTCTGGGGAGCCGGTGCAGACCGACCGGATCTGCGTGGCCCTGGAGATGGACCGCCCCACGGTGGAGCAGGTGCTCCAGAAGCTGATGGACTACTATGCCTACGAGCGCCGGGGCATCCGGCTGCTGCGCATGGAGGATACCTGGCAGCTGTGTTCCGCGCCGGACTACGCGGATGTGATCCGAAAAGCCTTTGAGATCCGCAAGCCCGCCAAGCTCAGCCAGCCGGCGCTGGAGGTGCTGACCATCATCGCCTACTACCAGCCCACCACCCGGGCCTATGTGGATCAGATCCGGGGGGTGGACAGCTCGTATACCGTGGGGCTGCTGCTGGACCGGCACCTCATCGAGGAATGCGGCCGTTTGCAGGTGCCGGGACGGCCCCGGCTGTACCGCACCACCAAGGCGTTTCTGCGGGCGTTTCATTTGAAGTCCCTGGACGACCTGCCGGAAATTCCGGGGCTGGAGGCGGATGGTCAGCTGCGGCTGGACCAGGACGGCGCCGTTCAGGATCCGGAACAATAAGCAATAGAAGGGGGACCCCCGCATGGCTGCACTGTGGATACTGGGCATACTGCTGGCACTGATCGTGGCGGCGCTGTTTCTGCGGGTAGGGGTGCGCATTGCCTTCGGACAGGAGCTGCGCGTTACCGCCGCAGCGGGGCCTGTGCGGATGCAGATCGTGCCGCGTCCCCCGAAAAAGCCCAAAAAACAGAAAAAGCACAAGGAGAAAAAGAATCCGCCTGAAAAGCAGAAGGCAGCGCCCCGGGAGAAGCGGAAGCTGGGCCTGACGCCCGGCGATATCCGGTCGGCCCTGCCGTATCTGTGGAAGTCCTTGCAGGGGGGGCTGAGAAAGACCCGGCAGCGGCTGCGCATTGACCCCATGCAGGTGTCGGTGATCCTGGGCGGGGAGGAGGACCCGGCGGCGTCTGCCGAGACCTACGGCTGGATCAGCGCGGCGGTGTGGACGTTTATGCCCCGGCTGGAGGAGCTGATGCGTATCCCGGACCCGTATATTCACCTGGACGTGGACTATAACGCCCGGGAGACCAGGGCAGAGGGAGAGATCGGTCTTTTCTTCCAGATCAGGGATCTGTTTGCCATTGGCTTTGCCTTCGGTATCCCGGCACTGAAGTGGCTGCTGCGGTGGAAGAAGGAGAAGAAGCTGCGGGAGGCGGCCGCGCAGGCCGAACAGGCCCAGATGGTCCAGAAGACGGAAGAAACCGACGGTGCGAAAACGCCTGAGAACGATAAGAAAGGATGACACCCATGGAAAACAACGAGAGAAAGAACAATTCCCTGACGGAGCTGATGGAGGCGTCCATGAGCAAGATCCGCGATATGGTGGACTCCAATACCATCATCGGCGAGCCCATCCAGACCCCGGACGGCGTGACCCTGATCCCCGTATCCCGGCTGAGCTTCGGCTTCGGCTGCGGCGGCGGCGATTACGGCAAGCAGGCTCCCAAGTTCGGCGGCGCCAGCACTGCCGGCGTGAAGGTGGAGCCGGTGGCGTTCCTGGTGGTGAAGGACGGCGTGACCCGGGTGATGCCCGTAGCGCTGCCTGCCGTGGGCACCGTGGACCGGGTCATCGATCTGGTGCCCCAGGTCATGGACCGGGTGGAGAGCTTCATCGACAAGAAGAAGGCGGAAAAAGAAACGTACTGAGTGAATAGAATGAGGTCATCGCTGTGGATATGGGGTGATCTCTGTGAGAAAACGGATGTGGCTTCTGGTGGGGCTGGCGCTGTGGTGGTGCCTGACGCCGGTGCGGGCGTGGGGTGTGTCCACCAGCGCCTCTGCCGCCGTGCTGATGGACGCGGATACCGGGCAGGTGCTTTATGACCACAACGGCAGCCGGCGGATGCTCATCGCCAGCACCACCAAGATCATGACGGCCCTGGTGGTGCTGGAGCGGGCGTCGCCTGGGGAGGAAGTGACCGTCCGGCAGGAACACATGACAGAGGGCTCCTCCATGTACCTCAAGCCCGGAGAGCGGGTGACGGTGGAGGAGCTGCTGTACGGCCTGCTGCTGTGCTCCGGCAACGACGCGGCGGAGGCCCTGGCCGACGGCTGCGGCGGGACGGCATCCTTTGTCCGGCGGATGAACAGCCTGGCAGGGGAGCTGGGGATGGAGGACACCTCCTTTGAAAACCCCAGCGGCCTGGACGGTCAGGCCCACTACTCCACCGCCCGGGACATGGCCCGTCTGGCGGCCTATGCCGCCGGGAACCATACCTTTGTGCGCCTGTGCTCCACCCGGAGCGTCACCATCGGCGGGCGCACCATGACCAATCATAACCGGCTTCTGCGGGCGGTGCCCGGGTGCATCGGCATGAAGACCGGCTACACCAGAGCCGCGGGACGGACCCTGGTCAGCGCTGCTGAACGGGACGGCCGGCGGCTGGTGGCTGTCACCCTGCAGGACGGCAACGACTGGGCGGATCATGCCGCCCTGTATGACTGGGGCTTTGCCCAACCCGCCGGGCAGGAGACGGCGGACCACCGCCGGGAGGATACGCCGTGAAGGAGCGACTGCAAAAGATCATAGCGGCTGCCGGGATATGCTCCCGCCGGGCGGCGGAGGAGCTGCTGCGGCAGGGCCGGGTCCGGGTCAACGGACAGTCCGCCGCCCTGGGAGACCAGGCGGACCCGGAGTCGGACATCGTCACGGTGGACGGCCAGCCCCTGCGGCGGGACACCCGCCGGGTGTACCTGATGTTGAACAAGCCCCGGGGCTATGTCACTACCCTGTCCGATGAGCGGGGACGGCGGACGGCGGCGGAGCTGGTGTCCGGCTGCGGCGCGCGGGTGTACCCCGTGGGGCGGCTGGACATGGACTCCGAGGGCCTGCTGCTGATGACCAACGACGGGGCCTGGATGCAGCGGCTGCTGCACCCCAGCCACCAGATCGAGAAGGAATACCGGGTCACGGTGACGGGCCCGGTGGAGGGGGCCGCCCAGCGGCTGGCCGCCATCCGGGACCTGGAGGGGGAGCGCATCCGCCCGGCCCGGGTCCGGGAACTATGGCGGGACGGCAGCAAGGCCGCCCTGTCCGTCACCATCCATGAGGGAAAAAACCGCCAGATCCGCCGGATGTGCCGCCAGGCGGGACTGGCGGTGCGGCGCTTGCAGCGGGTGCGGGAGCACACGCTGACGCTGGGGGACCTACCAGTGGGGCAGTGGCGGTATCTGACGCAGCAGGAGCTGCGCGATTTGGAAGGAAGCGAGAAGTCGTGAGCAAAAACGTGCTCCAGACCATACGAAGCCGGACGGACAGCTTTTCCCGGGGGCAGAAGCGCATTGCCGACTATATTCTGATGAATTATGACAAGGCGGCGTTTATGACCGCCGGGCACCTGGGGCGCAAGGCCCAGGTCAGCGAGTCCACGGTGGTGCGGTTCGCCTCCCAGCTGGGGTACGACGGGTACCCCAATATGCAGCGGGCCCTGCAGGAGCTGGTCCGGGGCAAGCTCACGTCCCTGCAGCGCATCCAGGTGTCCCGGGATCAGATGCAGGAGCAAGATGTGCTCACCGGCGTGATGCAGCGGGACATGAACAGCATCCACACCGCCATCGAAAGCGTGGACCGGGCCGCCTTTGACCAGGTAGTGGACCGGCTGCTGACGGCCAGCCATATCTATCTGATGGGTGTGCGGTCGTCGGCATTTCTGGCGGGGTATCTGAACTTTTATCTGCACCTGATGTTCAAGAACGTCACCCTGGTGCAGAATGCCGCCGCCGGCGAGATCTTCGAGCAGCTCAGCCAGATCGGCCCCGGGGACGTGCTGGTGGGCATCAGCTTCCCCCGGTACTCCCAGATGGCCATCCACGCCGTGGAGTATGCCCGGGACCGGGGCGCCGACGTGGTGGCCATCACCGACGGGCAGATGTCGCCCCTTTACCGGATGGCCACGGTATCGCTGCTGGTGCGCAGCGATATGATCTCCTTTGTGGACTCCATGGCCGCTCCCCTGAGCCTGCTGAACGCCCTGATCGTGGCGGTGGGGCGGCAGAAAAACGAGGAAGTATCCGGCACCTTCTCCCAGCTGGAGAATGTCTGGTCCAAATACAACATATTCGGGAAAACGGAAGATGAATCATAAGCGTATCGCGGTGGTGGGCGGAGGAGCCGCCGGACTGATGGCGGCTATCGCCGCCGCCGAGGGCGGCGGACAGGTGACGCTGCTGGAGCCCAACGACCGTCTGGGCAAAAAACTGAACATCACCGGCAAGGGCCGGTGCAACGTGACCAACAACTGCTCCCGGGAGGAGCTTCTGCAGAACATCCCCCGGAACGGGCGGTTTCTGTACGGGGCCTTCGCCCGGTTCGACAGCCGGGACGCCATGGCCTTTTTTGAGAAGCTGGGCGTCCCCCTGAAAACCGAGCGGGGCAACCGGGTGTTTCCCCAGTCGGACTGCGCCTTCGACGTTTCCGGGGCCCTGCGCCGCCGGTGCGAAAGGCTGGGTGTGAGGTGGGTCCGGGACCGGGCCGTATCCGTGGACACGGACGGGGGCCGGGTTTGCGGCGTCACCGGACAGCAGGGGACCTACCCGGCGGAGGCGGTGATCCTGGCCACCGGCGGCGTCAGCTATCCCGGCACCGGCTCCACCGGCGACGGATACCGCATGGCGGCGGCCCTGGGCCACGAGATCGTGCCGCCCTGCGGCTCCCTGGTGCCTCTGGTCAGCGGGGACGACGCCTGTCGCCGGATGCAGGGCCTGGCCCTGAAAAATGTGGAGCTGACGGCCCTGAACGGAAAGAATAAGGTACAGTTCCGGGATTTCGGCGAGCTGCTGTTCACCCACTTCGGCGTGTCGGGACCTCTGGTGCTGTCCGCCAGCGCCCACCTGCGGCACTGGGACCGGGAGCAGTACCGCCTGTCCATCGACCTGAAGCCGGCGCTGGACCGGGAGAAGCTGGAGGCCCGCATTCTGCGGGACCTGGGGGAGAACCCCAACCGGGACTTCGAGAAGATACTGGCGGGCCTGGTACCCCACAGCATGGTGCCGGTGATACTGGAGCGGCTGGAGATCCCGGTGGGGCTGAAGGCCAACTCCGTGACCAAGGCCCAGCGCCGGGCCCTGGAGAAGCTGCTGAAGGGCTTCACTGTGTCCGTTACCGGGCCGAGACCGGTGGCGGAAGCCATCGTCACCTCCGGCGGCGTGAAGGTGAACCAGGTGCAGCCGTCTACCATGGAATCAAAGCTGACCCCGGGGCTTTATTTTGCCGGGGAAATACTGGATGTTGACGCCTATACCGGCGGCTTCAACCTGCAGATCGCCTGGTCTACCGGGCATCTGGCGGGGACAAGCGCCGCCGTGGCGGAAGGAGAATGAGCATGGCCGAAAAATATTCCGTAGCCATAGACGGCCCCTCCGGGGCCGGAAAGAGCACCCTGGCCAAGGCGGCGGCAGCGGCGCTGGGCATCTGTTATGTGGACACCGGGGCCATTTACCGCACCATCGGATACGGGGTGTACCGCCGGGGGATCGACCCGTCGGACGCCGGAGCCGTGGCGGCGGTGCTGCCGGATATGCAGCTGGAAATGCGCTATGACCAGGCGGGCCTGCAGCGGATGATGCTGGCCGGGGAGGACGTGACGGATCAGATCCGCCTGCCGGAAATGTCCAAATACGCGTCCAAGGTCTCCGCCATTCCGGCGGTGCGGGACTTCCTGCTGGAGCTGCAGCAGGAGCAGGCCCGGCGTCACAGCGTCATCATGGACGGCCGGGACATCGGCACGGTGGTGCTGCCGGATGCCACGGTGAAGATTTTCCTCACCGCCGCGCCGGAGGTGCGGGCCATGCGCCGCTTCCGGGAGCTGGAGCAGCGCGGCACCTCCCAGCCCTATGACCAGGTGCTCCGTGAGATCGTGGACCGGGACTATGCCGATACCCACCGGGCCATCGCCCCGCTGCGCCGGGCGGAGGACGCCGTGGAGCTGGACACCGGCACCCTGACCTTTGATGAGAGTCTGCGCCTGCTGCTGGAGACCATAAGGAGGCGGGCAAAGCTGTGAAAAATCCGCATTTTGTCCGGATTCAGAAAATCCTGGGGCCGCTGGTGCGGTTCCTGTTCCCCATTTCCCTGGAGGGGACGGAAAATCTGCCGGAGGACCGGCCGGTGATGCTCTGCGCCAACCACAGCAGCGCCTGGGACCCGGTCCTGTTCGTGGCAGCCATATGGACGGGTTATCCCCTGCGGATCATGGCCAAAAAGCAGCTGCTGCGGATTCCCATCCTGGGCAGCATTCTCAAGGCCATCGGCGTGTTTGCCGTGGATCGGGGCAACTCGGACATCCAGGCGGTGAAAACCGCCATCCAGAGCCTGAAGCAGGGCTGGAACCTGCTGATTTTCCCGGAGGGCACCCGGGTGAAGAACCCGGGACAGGCGGAGGTCAAGGGCGGCGCGGCCATGATGGCCATCCGCTCCGGGGTGGACATGGTGCCGGTGTTCATTGACACCAAGAAGCGTCCGTTCCATCGGGTGCACATCGTCATCGGCCGGCCCTATACCCCGGTGTACACCGGGCGCAAGGGCACGGCGGAGGAATACCAGGCCAATGCCGACGAGATCATGCGGCGGGCCTATGCATTGGGAGGGATCGTATGCCGGTGATCCAGGCGAAAAGCGCCGGTTTCTGCTACGGCGTCCGCCGGGCCGTGGAGCTGGCGGAGAAAACCGCACAGGAGACCGGTGGCTGCGTGATGCTGGGCAGCATCATCCACAACGCCAATGTGGTGGCCCGGCTGGAGCAGCTGGGAGCCCGCCAGGTGGATTCCCCGGATGAGGTCCACCCCGGAGACACGGTGATCATCCGCTCCCACGGGGAGACCCAGCAGGTGCTGGAGCGGCTGGAGGCCATGGGGGCCCGGTGCGTCAACGCCACCTGTCCCAACGTTCTGCACATCCAGCATATCGTGTCCCAGGCCGGTCAGGCCGGGCGTATCCCCCTGGTCATCGGCGAACCCCATCACCCGGAGGTCATGGGCGCGGCCAGCTGGTGGGACGGGACCCTGGTGTTTCCGGGGCCGGAGGGGCTGGAGCGGTGGCTGCTGGAGGACCCGGCCCGCCGGGACCTGCCCCTGACAGCGGTGGCCCAGACCACCTGCGTCCGGAGCATCTGGGAAAGTTCAAAAAAAATTCTAAAAAAACTGTGTACAAACGCGGAATTATTTGATACAATATGTGATGCTACGCATAGACGTCAGTCCGAGGCGGCGGAGATCGCCTCCCGGGTGGACGTCATGGTCGTGGTCGGAGATCGTAAAAGTGCCAACACCAAACATTTGACAGAGATTTGCCGTGAGCTGTGCCCCAGAGTGTACCAGATCGAGGGGGCGGAGGAGCTTACACCGGACCTTTTTATTGGATGTTCATTGGCGGGACTTACGGCCGGCGCGTCCACACCGGCGGGCATCATTAAGGAGGTATATACAACGATGAGCGAAGAAATCAAGAACAACGAAATCAAGGAAGAGAGCTTCGAGGAGCTGCTGGACAAATCTTTCAAGACTTTAAATACAGGAGAGAAGGTAACCGGTATCGTGACGGCTGTTGGTCCCACCGAGGTTCAGGTGGACCTGGGCTGCAAGCAGGCCGGCTACATTGCCGTGGACGAGCTGTCCGCTGATCCCAACGTGAAGCCCGAGGACGTGGTGAAGGTCGGCGACGAGATCGAGACCTACATCATCCGCGTCAACGACGTGGAGGGCTATGCCATGCTGTCCAAGAAGCGCCTGGACGCCGTGAAGGTCTGGGAGGACATCGAGGAGGCCCGCGAGAACAAGACCACCCTGGAGGGCAAGGTCACCGAGGAGAACAAGGGCGGCATCGTCGTCAACGTCAAGGGCGTGCGCGTGTTCGTGCCCGCTTCCCAGAGCGGCCAGCCCCGCGGTGCGGACCTGTCCGAGATGATCGGCCAGACCGTGTCCCTGCGGATCACCGAGGTCAACCGTGCCCGCCGCCGGGTGGTGGGTTCCATCCGTGCCGTGCAGTACGAGGCCCGTCAGGCCGCCCAGGCTGCCATCTGGGAGAGCATCGAGGTCGGCAAGCACTACACCGGCACCGTGAAGTCCATGACCAGCTACGGCGTGTTTGTGGACATCGGCGGCGTGGACGGTATGGTACATATCTCCGAGCTGTCCTGGTCCCGCATCAAGAACCCCGCCGAGGTGGTTTCCGTGGGCGACACCCTGGATGTGTACGTCATCTCCTTCGATCCCGAGAAGCACAAGATCTCCCTGGGCGTCAAGGATCACTCCTGCAACCCCTGGGACACCTTCATGAACACCTATAAGGTGGGCGACGTGGCCAACGTCCGCATCGTGAAGCTGATGACCTTCGGCGCCTTTGCCGAGGTCGTGCCCGGCGTGGATGGTCTGATCCACATCTCCCAGATCGCGGACCGCCGCATCGAGAAGCCCGGTGACGTTCTGTCCGAGGGCCAGATGGTGGACGCCAAGATCACCGCCGTGGACGAGGAGAAGCAGAAGATCTCCCTGTCCATCCGCGCTCTGCTGAACGACGAGCCCGCCGAGGACGAGGAGTAAGCTTCCCTCCGAACCGGCCTGTGTCGGAACTGAATCGCTGACAAACGGCCCCCGGTGTCGTACCGGGGGCCGTTTTTTGTACGTCGCGGGGGTCAGCGCTGGTTCTGGTTCTGGTTCTGATTGCTGTTCTGGTTCTGATTCTGCTTGGAATTGCGGTTCTGACGGGTGTTCTGATTCTGATTCTGGTTGTTGTTCTGGTTCTGGTTCTGATTCTGGTTCTGGTTCTGGTACTTGTCCATGACGGACACCTCCTTCTGTACCTGCGGTACAGGGATAGTTTGGCCGGAACCGGCGGAATCATGCACAAGTCCGGGAAAAAATCGCAAAGCGCGGCGGCGGGGTTGTTCCGGAACAGGGAATCTGGTATAATGCGGATAGAAATTTTTGCAGAGGAGGGAATCGTCATGCGGACGCTGGCCGCCATATCGCTGTCCTTTGCCGCCGCCGTTTTCGCGGCGGTGCTGCTGCCCTGGTCCGGGTGGACCTGGTGGGCGGCAATCGTCTGCGGAGTCCTGGGCCTGGCGGCGGTGCTGCTGCGCCGCCGTCTGCCGGACAAGCTGCGGCTGCGGGCGGCGGTGATTCTGTTCTCCCTCTGCGGGGGACTGCTGTATTTCGGCGGGTATCAGGCCCTGGTGCAGCAGCCGGTGCTGGAGCGCTGCGGCCGGGAGGCGGAGTTTTCCGCCGTCGCGGCGGACTTCGGCCAGCTGACGGAGCAGGGCGGCCGGGTGACGGTGTATCCGGAGCGGCTCCGGGGCGTCAAGGCGGTCTGCTACGGCGGCCAGGAGCTGGCCCAATTGGAGCCGGGACAGCGGATCACCGGCTACGCCCGCTGGCAGGATGCCGGGCGCATTCACGAAAACGACGTGACCACCTTCACCTCCCGGGGCGTGTTCGCCCTGCTGTATGTCCAGGGGGACGTGACGGAGGAGGCGGGCAGCGCCGGGAGCCTGCGCTGGCTGCCCCAGCGGACGGCCCGGGCCCTGCGGGAAAAGATCGCCGCCATCTGGGACGATGAGACCACCGCCGCCTTCGTCACGGCGGAGCTGACCGGAGACCGGGGCGGCCTGTCCGTGGCGGACGAGACGGCCATGTCCCAGGCAGGACTTTCCCACCTGTTCGCCGTGTCCGGCCTGCACTGCGCGTTTCTGGTGAGCCTGCTGGGCCTGCTGCTGGGCAGCAGGCGGCGGCTGTCCGCCGGGGTATCCATGGCAGTGCTGGCGTTTTATATGCTGGTGGTGGGCCTGTCGCCGTCGGTGGTGCGGGCGTGCATCATGCAGGCCTTCGTGCTGGCGGCGCCCCTGTTCAAGCGGGACAGCGACGGCCTTACCAGCCTGGGAGCGGCGCTGCTGGTGATTTTGCTGGCCAACCCCTTTCCCGCCGGAAGCATCAGCTTGCAGCTGAGTTTTGCGGCCACCCTGGGACTGGTATGGCTGTCGCCGAAGCTGTACCGGAATCTGTCCCGGTTTTACACCGGGACAAGCCGGGCCGTCCGATGGGCGGTGAACTTCCTGTGCGCCAACGTGTCGGCGTCCGTCTCAGCCCTGGTTTTCACCATCCCACTGACGGCCATCTACTTCAACATCCTGACCCTTACCGCCCCCATCAGCAACCTGCTGGCCGTTCCGGCGGCGGGATGGAACTTCATGGCGGGCTTTGTGACAGTGCTGGCGGGCTTTGTATGGCTTCCGGCGGCCCGGGTGCTGGGCTGGGTATGCTTCGGCCTGGTACGGTATGTGCTGTGGGTCGCCGGGGTGCTGGCCTCGGCTCCGGGGCACGCGGTGTATTTTTCCAACGGCTTTCTGAAATACTGGCTGCTGTATGTATACGCCATGTTCGGCGGGTGCCTGCTGACCCGGGACCGGCGGCGGAAGTACGCCGTGGCCGGAGTCCTGGCGGCGGCGACGCTGGCGCTGGCGGTGGGCCTGAACACCGGACTGCACCAATATGGGGACCTGTCCGTGATGGCCCTGGACGTGGGCCAGGGGGAGAGCGTGGCCCTGTATACCCGGGAGAAGGCGGTGCTGGTGGACTGCGGATCCAGCAACAGCTATATCAGCGCCGGGGCCCGGGCGGCGGACCAGCTGGAGAGCATGGGCATCCACCGCCTGTCGGCGGTGGCGGTGACCCACTATCATGCGGACCACACCAACGGACTGGAGGAGCTGCTGGCCCGGATGCCGGTGGAGCGTCTGCTGCTGCCGGAGATCCAGGATGAATACGGCGTCCGGGACCGGCTGCTGGCCCTGGCCCGGGAGCTGGACATCCCCGTGACCATGGTGACGGACACCTATCAGTTCCCCATGGGCCAGGCCATGCTGACCATCTATCCGCCGGTGGGCGCGGGAGATCTGAACGAGCAGGGACTGACGTATCTGTGCTCCGCAGGGGATTTTGATGCCCTGATCACCGGCGACATGGCCGGAAACACGGAGAAGAAGCTGGTGGAACGGTTCGACCTGCCGGATATCGAGGTGCTGGTGGTGGGCCACCACGGCTCCCGGTACAGCAGCACCGACGCCTTTTTGCAGCAGGTGCGGCCGGAAACGGCTATCATCAGCGTGGGAGACAACAGCTACGGTCATCCCACCCAGGAGGCTATGGACAGGCTGTCCCGGAACGGGGCCGCGGTGTATCGCACCGACCGGCAGGGAAACATTCTGGTGACCGTGAACGGAGGAACATAAATGGCGGCAAGGACCACAAAAAAAAGCGGCGCGGCGCTGGAGCGGCTGCGGGCGGATCTGAAGGCCGGGAGTCCGGCCAATGTGTATATTTTCTACGGAGAGGAGACGTATCTGCGGGACCGGTATCTGGAGGAGCTGCGGCAGCTGCTGGTGCCGGCGGGCTTTGAGGAGTTCAACTATCACCGGCTTTCCGGAAAGGGACTGACCGTCCAGGACCTGACGGAGGTGGTGGAGGCCATGCCTATGATGGCCCAGCACACCCTGGTGGTGGTGACGGATATGGACCTGTTCCGGCTGGACGAGGGGCAGCGGGGGCTGCTGATCGAGCTTCTGGGAGATTTTCCGGAATACTGCACGCTGGTGTTTGTCTATGACGTGCTGGCATACAAACGGGACGGAAAAATGAAAAAGCTGTGCGCCGCTATCGGGGACCATGTCCAGGAGGTGGAGTTCTGCCAGCAGGAGCGGGAGCAGCTGCTGCGGTGGATGAAGCGGCGGTTTGCGGCGGAGGGCCACGACATCGACATCGCGGCTGCGGATCATCTGCTGTTTACCTGCGGGACGCTGATGACAGACCTGGTGCCGGAGATTGGAAAAATCGCCGCCTATGCCAAGAGCCAGCGCATCACCATTGCGGATATCAACGCCGTGGCGGACCCCATTCTGGATGCGCAGGTGTTTGACATGACCAACAGCATCACCGCCGGAAAGTACGACGATGCGGCCCGGGTGCTGGGGGAGCTGCTGCGGATGCAGACGGAGCCTATCGTCATTCTGGCGGCGGTGGGCAAGGAGCTGCGGCGGCTGTATACCGCCCGGATGGCCCTGGACGGCGGAAAGGACCGGCTGTGGCTGAAGCAGCTGTGGGGCATGAGCAGCGACTATCCGGCCAGGCTCCTGATGCAGGCGGCCAAAAAGGTGGACCACGACTGGTGCCAGACGGCGGTGCTGCGGTGTCAGCGGCTGGACCGGCGGATGAAAAGCGTAAGCATGCCGGATAAGCAGAAGGAGGACGAATTGAAGCTGTTTTTGATGGAATTGGCGGGGCGCAGATGAAGCCGCGTATTAAGGAGGTCATCGTGGTGGAGGGGCGGTATGACCGCAACGCCCTTGCCCAGGTGGTGGACGCCACGGTGGTGGAGACCGGCGGGTTTTCCGTATTCAACAATCGGGAAAAGCTGGCTTTTTTGCGGCGGCTGGCGGAAAAACGGGGGCTTATCCTGCTGACGGACCCGGACGGCGCAGGCTTCGTGATCCGGAACTATCTCAAGGGCGCCATTCCCCGGCAGCAGGTGAAGCAGGCGTATATCCCCGATGTGGCCGGGAAGGAGCGGCGCAAGCGCCGCCCCGGCAAGGAGGGGAAGCTGGGCGTGGAGGGGATGCGCCCGGAGGTGCTGCTGGAGGCCCTGCGGCGCTGCGGCGCAACGTTCCAGGGAGAGGAAGCTCCTGTCCGGAGCGCAGAGCTGACCAAGGCGGACATGATGGAGAAGGGACTGGTGGGGCCGGGCTCCGCCGCCCGGCGGCAGCAGGTGCTGAAGGAGCTGGAGCTGCCGGAGCACTTGACGGCCAACGGCCTGCTGGAGGCAATGAATCTGCTGCTGAGTCGGGAGGAGTTTGACAGACTATGACGGAGCCCCTGGAAATCGAACGGAAATTTCTCATCGAAATGCCTGAGCGGGCGGTGCTGGACCGGTGTCCCACGCGCTGGGAAATATGGCAGACGTATCTGCTGGCCCCTCCGGGGATCAGCGCCCGGGTCCGCCGCCGGGTGGGGGAGACGGAGCAATTTTTCCACACGGAGAAGCTGCGCCGGACAGACCGCACCTGCGTGGAGCGGGAGCGGGAGATCACCCGGGCGGAATATGAAACGCTGCTGCGGCAGCAGGACCCGGACCGGGTGACCATCCACAAGGAGCGGTACTGCCTGCCGGAGGGCGGTCTGGTGTTTGAAATCGATGTGTATCCCTTCTGGCGGCGGCTGGCCGTGATGGAGGTGGAGCTGCAGCGGGAGGACCAGGGATTCACCGTACCCCGGGGGCTGCGGGTGCTGCGGGAGGTGTCCGGCGACTGGCGGCTGAAAAACGCCGCTCTGGCAGGCCATGTGCCGCCGGAGGAGGAATTACTGGCGGAAATGGAGGAAAACGGCGGTTTTTCCTTGCATGAGGGAGCGGAGTGTGGTAAAATAAGCTGAATATGCCGGAAGGGAACCAAACCGCCGGCAGGTTCCGTTTGAATCGTGCTGCGGCACGGGTTCGATATATTTTTTCGCACAAACAGGAGGAAAAAACAATGTCTTTCATGATCGAAACGTCTGCCCGCCACATCCACCTGACCCAGGAGACGGTGGAGAAGCTGTTCGGCAAGGGCTATGAGCTGACTGTCCGCAAGCCCCTGTCCTATCCCGGCCAGTATGCCTGCAATGAGCGGCTGACCATCGTGGGGCCCAAGAAGGAAATGGCCAATGTGTCCATTCTGGGGCCTGTGCGTAAGGCTGACCAGGTGGAGGTCTCCGCCACCGACGCCCGCACTCTGGGCATCACGGCTCCCGTCCGGGAGAGCGGCCATGTGGAGGGCTCCGGCGCATGTAAGCTGGTGGGCCCCAAGGGCGAGGTGGAGCTGAGCCAGGGTGTAATCATCGCCAAGCGGCACCTGCATGTCCGCCAGGAGGACGCCGAGAAGATGGGCGTCAAGGACAAGGAGATCATCAAGGTGGCCTGCGGCGGCGAGGGCCGTAAGCTGATCTTCGATGACGTGGTGGTCCGCGTCAATGTGGACGGCGCCACCACCATGCACATTGACACCGACGAGTCTCAGGCCGCCGGCAACCCCACCGTGGGCGAGATCTATCGGTAAAAAAACAGGCAACATCCATGGGGGTGCGCGGAGCGCACCCCCATTTTTTATGAGAAAGGAGCGCGACCTATGGCGACTACACTGATCCGCAATGCCCAGGCCATCGTTACCGTGGACCGGGAGGACCGGGTGCTGCGGAACGGGTATATCCTGGTGGAGGACAACATCATCCGCTATATCGGGCCGGCGGAACGTGCGGCGGACCGCGTCATCGACGCATCCCACTGTTTTGTATATCCGGGCCTGGTGAACACCCACCATCACCTGTATCAGACCTTTACCCGGAACCTGCCTCAGGTGCAAAAAATGGAGCTGTTTCCGTGGCTGCGGACGCTGTATGAGATCTGGAGGGGACTGGACGAGGACTGCATCTACAACAGCTCCCTGGTGGGGCTGGGGGAGCTGCTGAAATATGGCTGCACCACCTGCATGGACCATCATTATGTGTTTCCCAAGGTGGGTTCGGAGCACTTCATCGACCAGCAGTTTCGGGCAGCGGATCAACTGGGCATCCGGTTCCATGCCACCCGGGGCAGCATGTCCCGGGGAAGGAGCGACGGAGGTCTGCCGCCGGATGACCTGGTTCAGGATGTGGATACCATCCTGAAGGACAGCCAGCGGCTGGTGGAGAAGTTCCACGACACGTCCCGATTTTCCATGCACCAGGTGGCGCTGGCCCCGTGCTCGCCCTTCAGCGTTACCACAGACCTGCTGAAGCAGTCGGCAGTGCTGGCCCGGTCCATGGGGGTGCGGCTGCACACCCATCTGTGCGAGACCAAGGATGAGGAGAACTTCACCCTGGAGACTGTGGGCATGCGGCCCCTGGCGTATATGGAAAGCTGCGGCTGGTTGGGGAACGATGTGTGGTACGCCCACGGCATCCACTTCAACGACCAGGAGCTGCGGCTGCTGGCCCAGACCGGAACGGGCATCGCCCACTGCCCGGTGTCCAACATGAAACTGGCCTCCGGCGTGTGCCGGGTGCCGGATATGCTGGCACTGGGAGTGCCGGTGGGACTGGCCGTGGACGGCTCTGCGTCCAACGACTGCTCCAACCTGCTGGCGGAGATCCGGGCGGCGTACCTGCTGCACCGGCTGACCTACAGCGCCAAGGCCCCCACCGGGTATGACCTGCTGAAAATGGCCACCATGGGCAGCGCCCGGCTTCTGGGCCGCCAGGACGAGATCGGCAGCCTGGAGGTGGGAAAGGCGGCGGACCTGTTTCTGCTGAACGTGGACCTGCTGGAGCTGGCCGGGGCCAAGCTGGACCCCGCCTGTATGCTGGGCACCGTTGGCTATGCCCGCCCGGCGGAGCTGGTGATGGTCAACGGCCGGGTGGTGGTGGAGCACGGCCGGGTGCTGGGTATGGACGAGGAACAAACCCGCGTCCGGGCCCAGCAGCTGGTGGACGGGATGCTGCAGAAAGCGGAATAAGCAAACAACCGGGTACGGCGCGCCGTACCCGGTTGTTGGTTATATGTGTTCAATCAGGGCCACGGCATGGGCGGACATGCCGGAGCCGTCGCCGGTGAAGCCCAGGTGCTCCTCGGTGGTGGCCTTGACGTTGACGCAGCCGGGGCCGATGTCCAGGGCGGCGGCCAGGTTCTCCTGCATCTGCCGGCGGTAGGGGCCGACCTTAGGGGCCTGGGCGATGAGGGTGGCGTCGATGTTCACCACCCGGTATCCGGCATCTGCCAGGGCGTCCCGGACCCGAGACAGCAGGGTCAGACTGGAGATATTCAGGAAAGCATCGTCGCTGTCCGGAAACAGGCGGCCGATGTCTCCCAGGGCGGCGGCCCCCAGCAGGGCGTCCATCACCGCGTGGGTCAGCACATCGGCGTCGGAGTGGCCGTCCAGCCCCCGGTCATAGGGGACGTGGACGCCGCCCAGAATCAAAGGGCGGCCAGCGGTCAGTCGATGGACATCGTAGCCGTGGCCCATGCGCAGATTCGTCATCTGTCCCGCCCCCGGAGGATGGCCTCGGCGATCAGCAGGTCCAGGGGAGTGGTGATCTTAATGTTCTCCCGGCTGCCCGTGGCCAGGTAGACCTCCTTGCCCAGACGTTCCACGGCGGAGCAGTCATCGGTGATCTCGGCTCCGGCGTCGATGGCGGACTGGAGGGCGGCCTTCAGCAGGCTGGCCTCGATGACCTGGGGGGTGTATACGGCGAAAAGGGTGGAGCGGTCCGGCGTGGAGAGGACGCGGCCATCGGTGGGGTCCGCGGCCTTGATGGTGTCGGTTACCGGAACGGCGGGGGCCGCGGCGTTGGTGCGGCAGGCCAGGCGGATGATCTCGTCAAACTCCGCCGGGTCCACCAGGGGACGGGCGGCATCGTGAACGGCCAGAAGCCCCGCCTTGGGGTTGGCCTCCAAGGCGGCAGCCAGCACGGACTGGGCCCGGGTGGGGCCGCCCAGAACGACCTTGATGGGCTTGCGCAGGCCGCAGCGGCTACACAGGTCCGCCACGGTGAGAAGCAGGTCCTCCCGGGTGGCGACGATGATCTCGTCCACCAGCTCGGTCCGGTCGATGGCGCACAGGGTGCGCATCAGCACCGGTGCGCCGCACAGGTTCGTCAGCAGCTTGTCCTGGCCGCCCATGCGAGTGGAGGAACCGGCGGCGGGGACAATGGCCGTGCAGAAAGGGCGGGTCTTATCCTGGACCCGGCGGATTTTATCAAACAATTTTCCCATAGTTACGCTCCCAGCATCATGGCTTCGTTGATCCGCTGCTCCACAGCGGGGTAATCGTCCGTTCCCTCCACCAGCACCACCTCGGAGATGAGGATCTGCTTGGCGCTGTGGAGCATTTTGCGCTCGCCGTTGGACAGGCCCCGGCGGTGGTCCCGCCACATGAGGCCCTTGATGACCCAGGCCACCTCCAGCAGGTCGCCGCTTTTCAGCCGGGCCAGATTGTCCCGGTAGCGCTGGTTCCAGTTGGAGGACATCTGCACCTCCAGCGTGGGGATGGCGGAGAGCACCTGGCAGATGTGCTCCGCCGTGGACAGACACCGCAGGCCGATCTGACAGCAGGCGTCGATGGGGATCTTCAGCACCAGCCCCCCGGCGGGCATGCGGAACACATAGTAGCTGCTGACCCGGCTGCCCAGGCGCTCGTGGGTGATGCGCTCGATAATGCCGGCCCCGTGCATGGGGTGGACCACCTTATCGCCGATCAGAAACATGGCGGCGTCTCCTTTCCGGAATATAATTTTTCACAAATATATTATACCGGAACGGACCGGATTTGGCAAGAGGGAAAAAGACTATACGGAATCTTAGCAGGCGGGCGGATTGCATTCCCTACCGGAGGGGTGTATAATACCGGCGGGAAAAAATGCCCGAAGGAAAGGGGTTTGAGGTACTATGCTGGAGTTTTTGGAGAAGGAACAGATCGACAAGGGGATCATTCAGGGAATCCGGGAATACCGGGAGAAGTATCCGGCGGCGCCGGAGCTGGCGGGGCGGGTGCCCCGGCCCCGGTATCACTACTACGGAAAAGAAGTGTGGGAGGCGGCGGCAGCGGCCCTGCTGTGCGGGGAAAACCTGCTGCTGGCAGGCAGCAAGGCCACCGGCAAGAACGTGCTGGCGGAGAATCTGGCCATGGCCTTCGGCCGTCCGGCCTGGGACGTGTCGTTCCATGTGAACATGGACGCCGCCAGCCTCATCGGCATGGATACCTTTGTGGGGGGACAGGTCACCTTCCGGCCGGGACCGGTGTATCTGTGCGCCAAAAACGGGGGCTTCGGCATTCTGGACGAGATCAACATGGCCAAAAACGAGGCGCTGGCTGTGCTGCACGCCACGCTGGACTTCCGGCGGGCCATCGACGTGCCGGGATATGACCGGGTGGAGGTGGACCCGGCGGCGCGGTTCATCGGCACCATGAACTATGGCTATGCCGGGACCCGGGAGCTGAACGAGGCCCTGACCAGCCGGTTCGTGGTGATCCAGATGCCTACCATCGGAGAGGAGGGCCTGGAGCGGCTGCTGGAGGATGAATTTCCCACTTTGGAGAAGAAATACCGCCAGCAGTTTGCCCAGCTGTTTCTGGACCTGCAGAAAAAGTGCGAAAGCGCGGAGATCTCCTCCAAGGCTCTGGACCTGCGGGGCCTGCTGGACGCGCTGCGGCTGATCCGCCGGGGCGTCCGGGCGGGGATGGCCCTGGACATGGGCATCACCAACAAGGCCTTTGACAGCTATGAACAGGACCTGATCCGGGACGTGATCGCCGGACGTATTCCGGCGAAGCTGGACCGGTCCAAGCTCTTTGCGGACTGAGCGCCATGGGTGTGCAGACCTACAGCGCCCAGCAGCGGCGGGCGGTGAACCTGATCTGGGCCGCGGCGGGGGAATATGGGTTCGAGCCCAAGTTCCTGGCCATGAAAACCGACGGGACACCGGATTTTTACATGAATTTTGTCATCGGCCTGGTATACAAGTGGTTTGGCCTGGACATGCTGGAGCGGCTGTTTGACTCGTGGCTGGGGGATGTGCGGCAGGCGGTGATGGACGACCTGGCGTGGCTGGCCCTGGAGAGCACCGTGTATCAAAAGGAGCTGCCGGGACGTCCAGCGCTGGAGGAGCTGCGGCAGGACCACGCCCGGGAGTTCTTTGCCATGGAATATCAGACCTCCCGGCAGGAGTGGATGGCCCGGAATCAGCTGGTATACTCCATGCAGGCGGCCCGGTGGAAAAACGTGCTGGGAAAGCCGGACCGGCTGGTGACCCCCTGGGACAAGGGCCTGTATCGGGCACTGTGCTGCGGGGACGTCAGCGGGGAGGAGCTGGAGCAGGCGCTGCGGGCGTGCTTCCGGAAGTATCTGGGCTTTGACGGAAAGGTGCGGACCAAGGCGGAGCTGCGGCTGCACTTCGACAACCGGCGGTGGATCGCCTTTATGACCAAAATGGCTCCCACGGAGCTGGTGCGCACCGACGATCTGGCCATCGGACGGGCGGCCCATGCCGGGCAGGCGGGGCTTGTCCGGGCGGCGGACGCCCTGCGGTCCATGCTGCGCTCCAACGAGCGGGCGGAGGCGGACCGGGCGTATATCCAGCGGTGCTTCGGGCGGAGTATGTACGCCCCCAAGCAGCTGAGCGCCATCGAGCAGCAGCGGTGCACCGGGAATCACCTGGGGTGCCGGCTGTGGTTTACCCGGGGGGACCCGGCGTCGGACGTGCCGCCCAGCAGCGACAGCCAGCAGCTGTATGAACAGGCGGCGGAACAGGCCCGGCTGAACCGGGCGGCCTATGCCGAAAACAGTGAGCTGTATGAAAGCGCCCTGCTGCGGCTGACGGAACAGATCCGCAATTGTATGCTGGTGCACCAGCAGCCGGAGGCCGTGACGGCCCGGCAGGGCTGGCTGGACGGGGCCAGGGTATGGCGGGAGCCGGTGCTGGGGGACGACCGGGTGTTTCTGCGGCAGGATCAGGAGCCGAAGCCCGGCTTCAGCGTGGATCTGCTGCTGGACGGCTCGGCCTCTCGGCTGCACTGTCAGGAGACCATCGCGGCCCAGGGGTATATCCTGGCCAAGAGCCTGCTGAACTGCGGCATTCCTGTGCGGGTCACCAGCTTCTGCAGCCTGCGGGGCTATACGGTGCTGCGGGTGCTGAAGGAGTACGGCGACAAGCAGGGAGAGCGGCGGATATTTGACTATTTCGCGGCGGGCTGGAACCGGGACGGCCTGGCCCTGCGGGGAATGGAGGAGCTGATGCAGTCGGCTCCGGCGGAGAAGCATCTGCTGCTGATCCTCACTGACGCCAACCCCGACGACAGCCACCGGATTCCCCCCAACGGAAAGAATCCCATCAGCCGGGAATATGACGGCAAGGCCGGGGTGGAGGACACCGCCGACGAGGTGCGGGACCTGCGCCGCCGGGGCATCCGGGTGGCGGCCATCTTCATGGGGGAGCAGGACAGCGTTCCGGCGGCGGACCGGATATACGGAAAGGACCTGGCCCGTATCCGGCGGATGGACCAGTTGGCCCAGGCCGCCGGGCGGCTGATCCAGGATCAGATCCGGGAGCTGGCCAATTAAAAAAGAAATATTTTTGAAAAATGCGCTCTGTTGCCCTGTATACGGCAACAGGGCGTATATTTTTCCGGGGAAAGAGGGGGGATGCAGAACGTCGAAAAAGGAGGGCGGTCAATGGAACAGAAGCAGGAGCCCCAGAGGCCGAAAATCGGCACGGAGGAGGTGCGCCGGGCGGCAGATATCCTGAGACGGTACCACGCCGGGAAGCGGCAGCTGGAGCAGCGCATCATCGACAACGAGCAGTTCTGGAAGCTGCGGCACTGGCAGCAGATGGAGAAGGCGGGGCAGGGCGGCAATCCCGCGGACCCGCAGCCCACCAGCGGGTGGCTGGTGAACTGCATCCTGTCCAAGCACGCGGATGCCATGGACTGTTATCCGGAGCCCACGGTGCTGCCCCGGGAGCCCGGGGACCGGGAGGAGGCCCGGAAGCTGACGAGGATCCTGCCGGTGGTGCTGAAGAAGAACGGGTTCAAGCGGACGTATTCCAGCGCGTGGTGGTACAAGCTGAAATCCGGGTGCGCCGTGTACGGCGTGTTCTGGGACGCGGGGAAGCTCAATGGACTGGGAGACATCGCCATCCGGCGGATGGACCTGCTGAACCTGTTCTGGGAGCCGGGGGTCACGGATATCCAGGACTCGCCCCACTTCTTCTCCACGGAGCTGCAGGACCGGGAGGCCCTGGAGGAGCGATATCCCTGGGCCAAGGGCAAGGCCGACCGGGGCGGCTGGAGCGTGAGCCGGTATCTGTATGACGATGCGGTGGACACCTCCGGAAAGGTGCTGGTGGTGGACTGGTACTATCACACCCGGGAGAACGGGCGGAAGGTGCTGCAGTACTGCAAGTTCGTGGGGGATACGGTGCTGTATGCCACGGAAAACGACCCGGATATGCGGGAGAAGGGCTGGTATGACCACGGAAAGTATCCCTTTGTGTTCGACGTGCTGTTTCCGGAGGAGGGGACCCCGGCGGGGTACGGATATGTGGACCTGTGCAAGTCCCCTCAGAAGCAGATCGACCTGATGAACCAGGCTATCCTCAAGAATACCCTGGCCTCGGCCACGCCCCGGTTCTTCGTGCGCAGCGACGGGGCGGTGAACGAGAACGAATACGCCGACTGGACAAGGCCCTTTGTCCACACCAACGGAAATCTGGGCAGCGATTCCATCGCGCCCATCCAGACGGCGGGACTGGACAGCGTGTATGTGGCGATTTTGCAGAGCAAGATCGCGGAGATGAAGGAGACGGCGGGGAACCGTGACGTGGCCAACGGCGGCACCGCAGGCGGCGTTACCGCCGCCACGGCCATCGCCGCCCTGCAGGAGGCGGGGGGCAAGCTGTCACGGAACATGATCGACGACGGATACGAGGCGTTTTCCGACGTGGTGACCCTGTGCATCGAGCTGATCCGGCAGTTTTACAGCCTGCCCAGGCAGTTCCGGCTGCTGGGGGCCATGGGCCGGGAGGAGTTCGTCACCTATGACAGCCGGGGGCTTCAGCCCCAGGCGGTGGACGACGGCGTGATCGCCGGATACCGGGTGCCGGAGTTCGACCTGGAGGTGTCGGCCCAGGACGAGAATCCCTACAAGACCATGGAGTATAACCAGCTGGCCTTGCAGCTGTTCCAGATGGGGTTCTTCCGGGCGGATATGGCGGATCAGGCGCTGCGGTGTCTGGAGCTGATGGAGTTCAAGAATAAGGACCGGCTGGCGGATGTGATCGCGCAGGGACGCACGCAGGCGCGGGAGACGGCGCAGCTGCAGGCGCAGCTTCTGGAGCTGGCGCAGGTGGTTGACCGCCTGCAGGGGACGCAGCTGGCCGGGGCGCTGGAGGAGGAATTCAGCGGCGGTAGCAGCGACGCGCCGGGGAGGGCGGCATCTTCGCGCGGAAGCGCCATGGAGCGGATGCGCAAGGCGACGCTTGAGGCGGTGCGGCCGCGATGATCCGGGTGCGCTTTGAGGAAAACCGACTGACGGTTTGCGGGCATGCGGGATATGCCGCGCGCGGGGAGGACATCGTGTGCGCAGCGGTTTCGGCGCTGGTGTATGCGCTGATTGGCGATCTGCAGGAGCGGGGACTGGAGCAGCTGCAGGCGCGCTATGGGGAGTTTGTATCCGTGGAAACCACGGTGCATGGGTCGTGACCTACCACGGGAAGGAGATGCGATGAAGCAGCTTTGGATGGACTGGCAGCTATTTGCCGAGGGCGAGTCCGCGCCGGAGGGAGCGGGCGAAGGACAGGATTCCACGCCTCCCGACGCCGGGGAGGACTTTGAGGCGCTGATCCGCGGGCGCTGCAAGGAGGAATTCGACGCGCGGGTGAAGAAGATTCTGGACGGACGGCTCAGGGGG